>Ga0310913_10000172_pt1 | contig 26936 bp, 23 predicted proteins | sample GREbulkMGOX082_FD_203447 | JGI IMG/M metagenome (GOLD analysis project Ga0310913, IMG submission 203447) | Lab enrichment of tropical soil microbial communities from Luquillo Experimental Forest, Puerto Rico - GRE.bulkMG.OX082 | ecosystem: Environmental > Terrestrial > Soil > Tropical forest >...
GGCGATTTCGATGAGCTCGGCGACCCAGCGGATGCCGGAAATCATCGGCTCGTCCCACTCCTCGAAATAGACGCGTGGGCGGCGCTCGAGCGTGGCCGCGCGCGCACGCGCCTGCGCCAGCCGCCGCTCCAGCGTTTGCGCGAGCGCGTCGGCCTTGCCGGCCGCCCCGACCAGCACGCCGAGGGTGCGGATCATGTCGAGAATGCCGGCGATGTCGCGCTGGTTGAAGGCATGCACCGCGACGTTGCGGCGGATCAGCTCGGCGGCGATGTCGGCCTGCAGGTCGGAGAAGGTGAGAACGAGGTCGGGCTCGAGCGCGAGAATTTTTTCAAAGTCGGCGGAGATGAACGCCGACACCCGCGGCTTCTCCCGGCGCACCCGCGCCGGCCGCACCGCGTAGCCCGACACGCCGACGATGCGCCGCTCCTCGCCGAGGAGATAAAGCGTCTCCACAGTCTCTTCGGTGAGGCAGACGATGCGCTCGGGTGGGAACATAAAATCCCCGCTCAATCCGACCGTGAAGGAGGCTTGCCCATAGCGCAATCCATAGTCAGAGCTAGGTGGATCCCGAAATAACGGACCAGCGGCCACACCACGCCTTCCGCCAACGCCACCTCGTCCGCAACCACCCCTTTTGCATGGAGCACACCGTCGGGGCCGTCCGGTTCGAGCGCTCGAGGATCGTAGTACACGCTCGGGCGGGCTAACCTGGGCCAGTCGATCTTCCAGAACCGGTCTGTAAATCTTCGCACAAGCTGCTCCGCTGCCGTCATGTCACCCTTTTTGCGTTGAATGAGTGGCCCTGAAGGCCAAGCGCTGGAGCCGGTAAAGAAGCGAGGTCAGCCGTGTTTGTTGGCACGGCGCGCTTCCTCAAGGTCAATCCTATATCGGCGACCATGACGGCGAAGCATGTCTCCACCCGCGTCCGCTCAGGCTGCTGCGCGCGTGCCGCGAGCGGCCACGCGGCCGCCGTGCTGCCGAGCAGCGTGATGAACTCGCGGCATTCCATTCGAGCTGGCCCTCCAGTTGGCTCAGAGCAGCGTAATCTCATGCGCTGCGTCCCGCAAAGACGGGGGCAACGCCATTTCCCGCTGGCGGACTCAGGCATTCGTGCTAGGGAGTAGTCTTGTAAATCGACCCTTGTCAGGCACGTTTACTTAAAGGGGTACCATGTCTGACCCGCCCCGTGCGCCCGGCGAGCCGATCCCTCCTCAGAAACCACCCGGAGAGCATGCCGACTGGCGTATAGACAAGGATTTTCTTCAGAATGACATTGCGAGGGCAATCGATTTTCGGAAGGAGTATTATAAATATACCATCACCATCGCGACGGCCCTTTTGGCATTTACGGTCTCGTTCCCGCCTAATCTCACTACGATTGCCCTTCCGTGGCTAATCTTTGTGGCGTGGATTGGGCTTGGTGTCGCGGTGGTCCTCGGTGTGCTGGTCCATTACATGTGGGCACGTTTCTTTAGCACTTGGCGGGATTACGACAACAGAGGCGACCGGGAAGGTGGGTGGGCCGTTCGCGATCGCATCACGTGGTGGCGCCGTAAGGCTGACGTCGTTCAGATCTGGGCCTTGGCTTTAGGAGTCGGCTGCATTGTAGCGTTTGCTGGGATCAATATCCGCAACATCGCGCCCAAAGATCAACCCAAGTCTATCACAACAAGCGCGCCTGCCGTTTCGCGGCCCTAAAGTCCATAGGATGAACGGAAGATTTGACGATGGCGAAATGGCAAGAACTCTGTGATGAATTAATTGATCGTTTAGCATCTGGCGGGGACAGGCAGAAGGCTTATCGCAACGCAGATGCGGAGATGATCCGCCGTACCACGCGCGGTCAAGGCCCGGACTCCGACAGTGCCAAGCCAGAAGCGGGTGTGCGCGTGGTCTACAACATCCCTGCTGTTCACGTGCCGGCCCTCGTCGCGGCGGGCGCTCTCAGCAAAAAGAACCGGCCGTTCAAAAATCGGTATGACCTCGGTAAGGGTGGCGGTCAAATCGTGCGTCTTGGTGAAGCCCCCCCTAAGGATATTGACGTGCGCGGATGGGTGGACGCGGCCGTGGGCGCTCTTGCGGGAAAGCGCGATGGCAGCAACCTGTATTATGGAGCGGCCGAATTGAACGGGGCTGGTATGCGATATTACGGTGACATTTGCTTGGTTCTCAAGCCTGCAGTGATCGACAGCGATACGTTAGTGCTCTACCGAAACTCGTTCGACCTCGCACGTGCACCGATTGCTGATCGAATCAAAAGCAAGCCAGAGACGAGCTGGGCAAAGTGCACAATCAACGAAGCGCGGGAATTCGAGGGCCGTTGGGAAGCCGATCTAGCGTCGATGGTGGCGTGCAAGGCGCTCGATGGCGGACGATGGGGCGAACGACGTATCACTACGGGAGCGATTTCTGATGGTCTGCTGAACGATGAGGATTATTTGGAAGTCGTGCGAACATGCTCCTTTGGATGGCAGGAACTCGAGGAGGCGCGCGTCGCTGCTGCCGATGCTGGTGCGGAGGGGCGCATTGCGGATCGCCTTAAGCAGGGACCGAGCCCGACACAGACCGAGTTGCTTTGGCGTCACCGTCGCCGCTACGCCGACCAAGCACTGAAGGAAAAAGGCGTGCGAACGCGGATCGTGGTGACTGCCGGCCGGGCGCGCGTATGAGCGCCCCTTGGTACATTGACGCCTTGGACGCGCGGGCTGGTCAGGCCTTTGCCAGTCGACGACTTCAAGACGTGCACCTACGCGATCCCGCGCTTGATTTGCCATGCGTATTTATTGCGGCGCCGATGTTCCGGGCGGAAACCGTTTCTAACCGAGGTCTTGCCTTTGTGGGCACCCGTAACTCCTATCAGCTTGGACTGTTTGTACAGTCATTCGAAGTCGCGTTTCCGGAGTTGGAAGCCGTCATCGAGTTTGTTCGGCGAGCCTACTTGCGAGGAGGCGGCGGCGATAGTGCGGGGGGGATCGGGCCGGGCGTTCCGCCACGCCCAGATGATGCGCCCGAGGACGGATTTCCGCCAGTAGGGGGAAAGAAGAAGACAGCCCATCCGAGCGTAAAAGCGTACTCAAAGGATTGATTAGCGATGCCGAAAGTTTCCACTCGACCTCTAAAGCACTCAAATTTACGGCGACTGAAGCGTTTGAAAGCGGTCCGTTCGAAACCTCTTTTGCGGAGCGGGGGACAAATGCCAGCGCCGCGAAGATTTTGACAGCGGGTGCAGTCGAGATTGTTCTCGAAATGCTGCGACGTTTTCCACTCCGTGGAAAGGACGAAGACATTTTGACTTGGTTCGGAAGCGCAGCTCGGCTCGGTCGTGCCATCACAGCGTTGGGATTATGGGGGGAACTGTCCGCGAAACCGTGGGGTCCAGTGCTTGATCTCGCAGGTGAGGGGTTACGGAAACGGCTGCCGAGTCCAATGCATCGTAAATTGAGCAATATTTTCTATTCGACTCGGGGGTCTGGGTTGGGATTGGTAGAAGCCCTGCTACTGCAGAACTTTTTTGCCGGCTGGCATCCGTATGAGGTCAAAGAATTTCTTTACCGAATGCGGCACCGAATGCGGCCGTTCTCCTTTCCGGCCTCCATGACCTCAACCGCGCCTGCGACTGATCCCATCGACGATCTTGCATGCTGGCCCGTGACAAAACAATTGGCGCTCTTGGCTGGGGCGCCCGTCGCGGCTCGAGCCAGCGTGTACGATCTCTTGTGTCTCGTGATCAGTGCTCCGGACGTCTTACACGAGGGCCAACCCGCCATCGCCGAACGCGCAACTGCATTAAGCATATTCGCCGCCGCTCACATCACGGCTGCACCAAATGCCGTCCCCGCCCTTGGCCTGATGGCGACAGAACTAGGCAACGCAGCACTAAATCGCGTTACAAACGTTGCCGCTCGATGGCTAGCCGACCAATTCCCCAAATACATTTTTCCGCGGCCGATTGAGGATCTAATTCGCACCGCGTCAAAGCTCGCCTATGCCTGACGACGGCAGTACCTTTCCACCGGCCCCCCAGCTGGGGCCCCAAGAGGGGGGGTCTGCGGCCGTCCTTGCTGAACCGGCCCAGATCGCCGTTTGTGACGGCGACTTTACCGGCTAGCTCGCATCGGGATTATCGCCTTTGGTATCTTGCCGTAGAGCACCCGTTCGGCCATGAGCGGGCGCCGTCGTGGACGGACGCCGTGCACGACGATCTCGCGACCCACCCTTGTCCAATGGCGAAGCGATGTGCGGGGATTGGCCCGCAAGGATAAGGCGTCGCTTGAATTTCGCCGACATCGGAAAGACCTCAGCGGTTATGAAAACAGGAAACTACCAGACAACAGTCTAAGCCACTTCTAAACCGGGCAAGCCATCCACAGCCAAATTCACCTTGCGATTTGATGTCTACGCTGATCCTCAAGCGCGCGTCCGCCTCACGTCCATCCGGCCAATGGAACGATGACGACTTCGACGTCCCCGCCGACGGAGCCGTGCTCCGCAAATCATGAACGCCCGCTGCCGCGCCGGTCGGGGCTTGTTCACGCTCAGGCTTTCCTGATGTATTTTGATGCGCGTCCACGCAATTCCCCGGACCAAATGGAGGAATCCATTATGAAAGGCCTTTGCTCTGCGGCTGTTTTGCTGCTTCTGAGCACCATCAGCGCGACGGCTCAGAGTCTCGAACAGACATTTGATCAGATCGGTTCCAGATTAGAAGCTGCCCAGCAGTCCCTAATTCGCCCTGCGCCCACACCGGGCATGACGTTCCAATTAATTGAAGATGCGCCGGTCTACACCAGACCGGACCCAAGCGCGCGTACTCCGACAAAGATGGATGCAAAAGCGCCAGTGATCTTGCAGGGTTTTGAAAAAGGGTTCGCCAAAAGACCACGCCGGGTTCGCAGCTGGTTTATTATTTGCCAGCTTCAGCCCTTGGTTCTGGATCGGTGCAGGGGCTCGTGAGCAACCAACTGAAAAATGCAATCGAGACCCTCAAAGGCATAGCAAACGACCTACAGCACAACCCCTATGTTCGGGTGAAGGGGTTCTCTGTCAACGTTTCGATCTCGCCGAGCCTTAATATCGATTTTGAAATGCGAGATGCTGCTCAGGCTCCCTCGCCTGCTAGCAATGCTCCTCAAGCCCGACCATGAGGGCGCTTAGGGCGTAAGAGATAATTGGAACGGCGCAATGTCGTCGCTGATCCTCAAACGCGCCTGGCCTCGCGCTCGTCCGGCGAGGTGGAACGACGACGATTTCGACGTGCTGGCCGACGGCGCTGTCGTCGGGCGCATCATGAAAACAGCCGCCGCGCCCGTGGGACCGTGGATGTGGACGCTCGCCTTCGGCCACCACGGGGACCACACGCCGACGCACGGCTACGCGGCGACGCGCGAGGCCGCTAACGCGTCGCCGTAGAGAATTCAAGTCCTGGGACAGACTATCGTAAGTACCGGCGCATATATTGTTGAGGGTGGGACGAAAGCACCTGCCGCAGATACTTCTGATCACTTTTTTCGGCTGGAGCGCGTCAATATGATTACGGAGTTTTCTTCATCAGGCCCAGGTCATGAAAGCGACAGGCCCAGGTCATGAAAGCGACCCGCAGTGTACCAGTCGTCGCCAAGCTTGTCGTCGTAATCGACGACGATCCCCTGATCCTTGAGGCAACTGAGGGGCTGCTGCGCTCCTGGGGCTGCTGCGTCGTCACCGCCCAATCCTGCGACGAGGCCTTAGTACGCCTCGCTGAAACCGACGCGGGTCGGCGGCCTGACGTGATCGTGTGCGACTATCAATTGTCACGAGGAATGACCGGAGTCGACGCCATCGAACGGCTCCGCAGCGCGTTCCCGATTCCAGCCCTTCCCCCGATTCCAGCGCTCCTCATCAGCGGCGATGCGAGGTGCGAGGTCGGCTCCCGAGCATGCCGCCTTTTGTACAAGCCCGTGAATCCGGAGAGGTTTCACGCGGCGCTGGTCGACGCCTCCTAGAAATATCGAATCGCGAGCAAACGCGGCAATCGCGATCAGACTGCGCACTGTGCGTCGGACGGATCATAAAGGTGGGCCGCCGCGCCCGTTCGGTACGCCGTGGATGTTGACGCTGGCCTTTGGCCAAAGCCCACGACAGAGGTGAAAGCAACCAGCATCCTGCCCTCCTTGATCCTTGAACGGCAAGACTGCACGCTCGTGGCGTGGTATCGTTCCCTTTACGCACCTCGCACGGGAGGGGCGTATGACAGTCACCATCGGACGGCGGGAGTTGCTGGCTGCACTCGGCGGCGCGGCGGCAGCTTGGCCGCCCGCGGCGCGCGCGCAGCAGCAGGCGATGCCGGTGATCGGATTTGGCGATGCGCTGCCGCGCAATAGTTTCGAAGGCCAGGTCGATCTCTGCATCCGTGCTGGCTCGCAATTCTTGAACTTGCAAGTCGAGCGCGCGCGCAGCCTCCCGCAGGTCGCATAACTGACCTTCATAGGATGGGAAGTTCGGGTCCATCCCGCAGTTTGGCTCCCTTCGCCGTCGTCGGCGAGGGTTCGCGAGACCACTCATGATCGTGCGGAGCGCCGCCGGAGCGACGGATAAAGGTCGATCTCCACGCCATCCCGCCTGTCATCCGGAAAGAAGCACTCATAGTTCCATCGCGCCATCAGATCGTCGTCATCCCATACGTCGGTGCTGTCCTGCCGAAAGTTGAAGATTAGCGTTTTCTTGCGGACGGAGTCGGCCCTGAGGATGCGAGCGATCGTTTCGGGGTCGGGATGACCGTGGTGCGAGCCGTCGGTCGAGAAGGCGAAGCACGTGCAGTCCAGGACCTTGAGCAGGCCGGGCGAGGTGTTGGCCTTGCTCCCATGATGCGACACTTTCAGGCAGTCGAGCCGGTATGGGTTCGACTCGCTCGCGCCCAGCGCCCGGAGCGACGCTTCCATGACGCCGGGATGGGCGTCTGCTCCCATAAGCACGCGCTTTCCACGATACTCGGCGATGAAGACGATGCTCGCCCCGTTCGGCTTGGTAGCGTCCTCCTTGAATCTGGCCTTGGCGAGGTCCTCCACGTTGATCCCGCCGAGACGCACCCGGCCCTCCGCCAGGGCTTCCGCCACCTCGTCGGGATCGGTCGTCCGTAGGCCGGCGGCCTTCAATTCATCGGCCCAGACCGGCATCAGGTCGGCGAGCTTCCGGTCCGTGGGTGCCAGCAAGGTCACCGACAGTCCATCATCGAAGTCGATCGGCTGCTTCGCCTCGTCGCTGTTGATGGAGACCACGCCGCTGGCGAATTGATCGTTCCATCGCCAGCCGCTCTTGACGATGCCGGCAGTCACCTTCTCCGCCTGTCCGGCGCCGAGCGTCACGCGGGTAGCCGGTGGCAGGCGCTCGTTGGCGGTCTCCAACTGCGCATAGCCGTTGAACCAGACATGGCGCGCCGCGAACGGCGGCGGCGCTTCCTTAAAGAGCGGGACGGCACCTTCGATGTGGTCGGCATCGATATGGGTGATGATGAAGAGATCGACGTTGGCAATCTCCTTCAGCAGCGGCTTTAGCGCCCGGTAGTTCTTCGTTCGTCCGAGATCGACGAGAGCGTGGCGTGGCCGCGCCGCCTCGCCCCAGGTCAGCATCAGCGTGTCGCCCTCCGACGCCGGATACATGGCGAGCCTAAAGACGGACACGCTCACGCTGCTCCGTCGCTAGCGCGGATCACGCTGAAGGTATGGGTCGGATCTATTCGGCCGGACAGGTGGCGCGCAGCTCGTTGCATACGGGCAAGGTCACGGTCCTCGTCGTCGCCTGGAATGCTCTCAAGGCCGCGGGCGAGCCAGTCAACGGACAGCGAATAAAAGGGAACGCCGCGCTGGAAGCCCATGATAAACCATCTGCGCGCCTCGGCGACCTGCTTTTCCGTGCGGGCCCGCATCAGCAGCCTGCGGCCGAGGACGATCGGGCCGTCCGGGATATCCATGAACCAATTGGCGATGTTCTCAAGCCAGGGATCCCATGTCTTCTCTATATCAGGATTACTGGCCGCGACGGCGATCAGCGCGCCGGCGACCGCGGCGAGGGGATTGCTGACCTTTTCAGCCATCGCGGCGACCGCGGCCTGGCTCAAGCCGCTGTCGAGGAGCTTCGCCCCTGCTGCGATCTCGCGTGAGGCCAAGAAGCCGAGCAGGCCTGACCATTTCCTGTCCTGGACGATCGCGGCGGTCAGAGGCTCGTTGAGCGCTGCCCGCCGGTCGACCAGGAGGAAAGGGGTCCAGCCGCCGACTGTGTATTGACCGGCGCCGCCGAGGCTCGGTATCACCGCGAATTCTACCCGGTCGCCCATGGTGACGCGAGCAAAGAGGGGTGGGGCCGAGGGAGACATCTCACGAACGAACCGCGACTCCCGCTCGTCCTGCACATCATACCGCGCGAACCGCCCATCATCGGGGCCCGCCATGACACGCATTCTCACGTCCGCCAGCGAACTGACAGTGAGGTCCATATTGATCCCGCCGACAACGTCGACTGCGAGATTGCGACCAGAAGCAGCACCGGTCGCGGCGAATTCGGCCGAGGGCTCCCTGATCGCACCAGCGATCGCGGCTGCGCTCAGCCACGGCTGCGGCGACTGCTGCGTGGCAAACTGCACCCGGACAATTTGGTAGTTCGCCAGCGTGACGTCGCGGGTTTGAGTGCGGCCGTCCGGCGTGCGCAGCGCGATCGTGAGATCGCCCGGGGCAAAGTCGACCGGCGTCTCGCCGCCGATGTCAACCGTGACCTCCCTGGCGCTCGCTCTTGGCTGGTCGCGCCTCATGATGCTGGCGACCGCGCCCTTTCGGATCAGGGTCTGGCTCTGGACGTCGATGACGAGCTTCGCGCGCGTTGCGAGACCACGCGACCGCGGGAGTCGTCCGACCTCGGCGGAGAAGGCCGCAGGGTTTTTCTCCACGGCCAAGAACATCGCGGGGGGATGCGCTTTCGCCTTGGCCCGGCCAAGGTTAGTATTTTGGCGTGCAGCTTCCACCTCGACCACTGCCAGCTCGGGCACTCTGCTCACATGGAATGGCGACTGCCCTTCCGCGCCCTTGATCGGCTCGGCAGGTATGCCATTAATCCTGACGTTGATCGTACTGCCTGGCCACTCCGCCGGATCGTTCAGCGTGATGTAGATCGGCACCTCCTTGAGCTCGCCGGGGAACGTGATGTCGAAGGAGCCAGCCATTCGGCCCGCTGGAGTCTGAGCCCTCTCATCCGGCAATCGGTGCAGCGCTAGGATGCGGTCGATCTTGTCCACGAGGAGGCCGGGCCGGACCGGCCAGCCTTCGGTGCTCGTGTCGCTCGCCACGCCATTCAACGCCTCGATCAGGGCCATGTTGAACAGGGTGGCCCCGGTGGCGAGGCCGCCGGCATATCTACCGAGCGACGTCGAGCAGATCACCCATTGCTTTCTTGGCTCGCCGTGGTCGTCCGGCCGGCGCTTCAGGGCGATCAGCTTGTTTCCAATCGCCTCGTTCCACGGCAGCTCAGCCGAGGTCGCATCGCGGCAGCAGTCAAACAGGAGCAATTGAGCGACCGGAATCGCGTTCTCCAGCGCGCCAACGAGCTGCTCGATCTCCACCATGCCTGCGGTGGCATCGAGCGAATCTATTCCGTAGTCCTCAAGCAGGAAGGCCGTCCGGTTCAGGAAGCTTTCCCCATGGCTTGCGACGTACAGGATGGCCAGATTGTCCTTGTGCGTATTGATCCGCTCCACCCAATCCCGGAGGGCAGCTTTCGCGTTGGCGAACGTCGCACGCGGAATCTCGCCCCCGGCGTAGAGCGCGTTGGCAACTCCTGCCGTCTCCGAAAGCAGGAGCGCGACGCTTCCCAATCCGCAAGCGGGATTGGCAAAGCGCGCCTTCGCTCCATCTACGAACCAATCTGCTACCGCGCGCGCCGAGATCGTGGCGGTCTGCAGCACTTTCTTGTATTTTGGTGACTGATAGGCGGCCACGCCGACGACCAGCACGTGGGCGGCTGGGCCGGCCGAAAGCGTGTCGTCGTTGTAGACGAGCCCGACTTTTCTCCCCGTATTGTCGGCCTTCAAAATTTTCTCGGGCGAGGGCATCGCGTGTCCTAAACCCTAATCAGGCACGTCCTTTTGGTGTGCCGTTAAGACATTTGATCTCCCGGCTGCTGATTTGCAATGGCTCGAGCCGATGGCAGACAGGACCTCGTGTTGAAGCACCAGCAATTGCACCTACAACCCGGAAACCCGCAGCTCCAGGATTTTATGATCTGTCTCCTCGTCCTCGAGGGTCGTGGAGAATGGCACTGCGCGTCGGGACGTTCTTGCTGCCCTCCACCTGATTGCCCTCAGTTTGACCACAAGGGGAAATTCGTGCCGGTCGTGGAGGTCACCACGTACTGCTTCTGATGCCGATATTTTTCTGTCAGCTCGGGCACCTGGGCATAGACGTACTCGATGAGCGACCCGACGGTGACAATTCCCGGCGTCAACATTGGCGCCTGGGTTCACCGTTTTCTCCCAATCCTCTAAGGAGAGCGTAGGTCAGAATACCATGCCCCAACTCTGGAACTTCGTAGGCATCCTGCTGCCGAGCGGAAGCTGCGATCAAATAGACGCCGTACGCCCGGGCGAGCATCTTTACTGCCTTTTCTTCTGCCACGCTGACCCCGCGCGACCGATACATCATTGACTTGGCGAGCAGTGGCAATGCGCCTTCCGATTCACAAGTATCCAGGATCAACACCTGTTTCAGTGCCTTGACTCTCATCAGGGCATCAGCAAGGGCTGAAGCAGGAATGCCATATTTGCGAATGGCGGCAACATCATCATCTTCCAGGCGCATGTCGTGCGGAAGAAAGTAGAATTGCTCGCTCACGCCGACGCCATGTCCCGCAAAATAGATGATGACTACGTCGTTGGCCTGCGCCCGTTCGACGAGCTTCTCCAACGCCTCCTGGATTGCGATCTTGGACGCCCCCTGATCGTAGAGCTTGTAGGAGTGGACGCTGCTGAACAGCTTGTTCTGTCGGAAAAACTCGGCAATTGATTCGGCGTCAGGTCGCGCATAATCCAGATCGAGTGCGGAGTCCTCATATTGGCTGACGCCGGTCACGAGGAGATGCAAAGCTGACCTGGCAGGGACGGGGTCGGCTGTATCAGCATCGTTGGTCACCCGTACCTGGTCGTCATTGGCTTCCACCCTCTCCTGACTGAGCGCCGAGGCCTTCAGGACATTTTCTCCGGCGACGAGATCAACATCGAACCGATAGCTGCCGCCGCTGTCGCCCGGCGCTTTTGCAATCAGTTTGCCGTTCTGAAACAGACGCACTTCGGCGACGCCACCGCCTTGATCCGTGGCCTCGACCACCACTTGTGCCTGCCCACTCTTCGATTTGCCTCCCACCGGCGGATTGCTGATACGCACCACCGGCGGAAGTCTGAGCGCATCCAACTTCAATTCCGACGCGAGTTTCTCTCCCACCAACACGCGGCCCAAAAGCCGTGGCGTGTAATTGCTCGCGTAGAACCGGTCCGCTGGATAGAGAGTATTTCCGATTCGCCAGGCGACCAGCTTTTGCGTGCCGTCCGTCGATCCATCGAACAGACCATCCGTTGTCACAGTGACCCAATCGTCACTGCCGCTGATCGTGGCAAGCAACACAGTCGCCGATCCGGCCGACAAATCCCAGAGGCGCACGCTCCCATCGATGCTCGCCGAGACCAGCCAACGGCCGTCCTGTGTGAACGCCACGGCTTTGACCTCTCCCGAATGACCAGATAGCGTCGTCAAATGCCTGCCGCTGACTGCGTCCCACGCATGTATTGTGTGATCGAGTCCAGGAGCGGCCAGTCGGCTGCCGTCAGCACTGAATTTCAAACTCCCGATTTCGGCCGGTTGCTCCGGTATCGACAACACGCACGTTGCGGCTTCGAGGTCCCACACTTCGATATGATGGCTGTGCAGATTCACGGTTGCCAGCAGTTTGCTGTCCGGACTGAAGGCGAGCGCCTGGACGTAGCCGGCCTCTTCGATGCTGCGCGACCATTGACGAGTTGTGGCGTTCCAAAGGGCAACTCCGCGCTCGGCGCTGAGGGCGAGCCAACGCCCGTCCGGACTGAAGGCAAGAGAACTCGCAGGCCAAAGCTGACCTTCTCTGATACTGCCCCCTTTGAGACTGCCCAAGACATTCCAGCTGTGTGTTTCCCAGATCTGCGCCCTGCCGATGTAGTCTCCCGCGGCGATCAGCGAGCCGTCCGGGCTGAAAGCTATCGATGTAACGCCGTTACCGAAGCCCTCCAATTTGTGCACGACTCGTCCGGTCGAGACTTCCCAGATGCCGGCTCTGTTTACCAGAAAACCCTCATCGTTGGCTTCGTTGAGATTTGTCGCGACCCAGAGTCCGTCCGGGCTGAATGCCACGGCAGTTGCCCCCAAGTCATATCTGGTCAGTGGTCCGCCGACCCGCCGTATCTCCCGTCCCATGACGAGATCCCACACCCTGGTCTGATTGTCTTCGCCGCCCGCCGCCAGCAACCGGCCGTCGCGGCTGATTGCCAGGGAGCTGATAGCTCGAGTGTTGCCGCGCAAAAACTGCAGCGTCTCGCCGGTGGCCGGGTTCAAGATTGTGATTTCCGAGCCACGGATTGCAGCGATTCTGCTGCCGTCGCTGTTGAAACGCAGGTTTTCCGTAAACGTACCGTCGACCGACCGGATCATGCGGCCGGTGTCGACCTCAAGAAACTGCAATGTTTCCCGCTCTGAATTGCCAACGGCAAGGATCTTGCCATCGGGGCTGAACGCAAACCCGAGCGCCATGTTCGACTGTTTTCGCGGGTCACCATACAGCGAATAGATCATCACGCCTTTCGCGACATCCCACATCCGTACGGCGGCGTGTTGGTCGTTCGACGCCATCCAGCGCCCGTCTGGGCTCAGCGTCGGGTTGTTATAGTCTCCCGCACCGGCGGGACAGCTAAACACTCTCTTTCCGGTGGTGGCGTCCCAAAGCTCGATGAATTGCGCTTGAGTGTTTTTGTCTCGCACATCGGAGATCACCCAGTGTGCATCGCGGGTGATGCGAGTGAACCAGGCAGTGCCGGTGAGGCCTCCTGCAGAGAAACTACCGATCTGCCGACCGCTCGCGACGTCCCAGCGGGTCACCGTACGATCTTGGTTCAGCGAAATCAGCGTCTTGCCGTCGGAACGGAACGCGACGTCGACCATCCCCATGATGTGGTTGCCCGTCGGCATCGAAAACAATTGTCGCCCCGTCGCGACGTCCCATAACTTCACTGTATTGTCGGCGCTGCCCGAGGCGAGAAGCTCACCATCAGGGCTGAAAGACACGGCGTTCACGGAATCGGTATGGCCGCGCAGTGTACGGAGCTCGAATCCCTTGTTCAGATCCCAAATCTTGACTGTGTTGTCGCGGCTCGACGATGCGAGGTATCGGTCCTCCGGGCTGAATGCAACTGCCGCGACTCCTCCGGTATGACCCGTCTGGAGCACCAGGTCCGGGCGCTCGCATGCAGCAACAGCCGGGCGATTCACGTCTGGTATTCGCGGCACTGCAACCTCCTGTTGGACATCATTGCTCCCCGGCGTGATGGGCGCGGCTGATCTGGCGGCAGGTTGGCAACAGCTTCGGCGATTTCTTCAACTTTCATGCGGCGCAGTATAGCATAGGCGCACACGCTTGGTTGAGCGACGGAATAGCGATTGGGAGTCCCAACGGTGGTCGAGCAACCCGGCACAGCCACGTTTGACCCCGAGGAGAAGATACCTGGCTGGAACTATCCAACATGGCGGTTCTTATATTAGAGGTACTTCCGCCGTCGCAGAGCCTCGCGGGTAAGCATCGTAGATGGCGGTGCACGGTGAAACAACAGCAGATGTTGTGGGCAATGATTGGATCAAAAGCGTCCAACAGATCGTCCAACATTGATTGCTCACACCGGAAATGCGTAACGATCCGATTGCCGTCAGCAAGGCTCTTTATGCGCACCTCGAGCGAACTTTGGATTCAACACCGTGACGCGCAACAGGGAATCTCGAATTTAATTTTCGCGGGACTCCCCGTGGCTACGAGGCTCTTCGCATCCGCCCGCGCGCAGGTGCGATGCCAAAAATCAACATGGCGCGATCACCTGCTGTCGGTCGCGGTCTCGGTCGCGGCCGTCCCGGTCAATCACCCCCGAGATCACGAATACGCTCCCTATAGACACGCTCCAGACAACCCTGGCTGTTGCCGCACTCGTTCCGACGCACGATCCACGCCCGCTCCGAAGCAGTAGACACATCACTCCTCCGAAACGTTTCATTCAACTGTCTATCGAGCCTACGAAGGTCGTCGCTGCTGCAGATTGTCCTCTCCGCCTCGTTGAGCTGCGCTTGACTTTCACACCAGCGTTGTGCGTTGACAGACGAGGACATCACCAGTAACCCTATGAAGCCACCAAGAATCGCGATACCTTTAATCATGATTGGTACCTCCTTTGTCCCAGCGCTAAGACCGTGGCATTTTCCGTTTGTCGTAGTTCAACATTACCAGCGCGGCAGCGCATAGTCCGACCGACGCGGGGGGACTATCTTAGGCATAGCTTCACCTCCATCAGTCTGGAGTCAATTCAGGCTTCTATCGTGGATTGTGCCATCCGTTTTAAAATCTCAGTGTGACATACTTCACACAAGTTTTCGACTCTATAAAAAAGGCTGGCATGCCGGGTTTTCGTCATGAACTTGATGCAACCAAAAAGGTCTTGTTTTTCCACATCTGAATAGTTACGCGCAACAAATGTTCAGCGACAGAAATGGCCACAATTGCTCTGCAGCCACTGCGGCCGAGAATGGCACCAACGCAACAGCCAAGGCCCGCAGCCTCGTATTTGTGGGGCACGTCGACAATTCGAAGCGTTGTTCCCATCGCGGTGAGCAAAATCGCGACGCTTCCCAGTGTAGCGAGCACGCGCCGAGAGCCATTGACCCATTTCGACTGTTCGTCTCGCTTGTTGTCGTACCAAGCGAACCGCTGAGTTTTAATGTCGCTGAGCTTCTCGATCAGCTTGTCGCAAAACTCCGCAAAATCAAGGTGCGCAAGCGCGTTGGGATCCAGCTCGATGGGCAGCAGAGTGTTGGCAGGCATTAGAGATCACCCTGCCGGCTCGATATGTGCTATGGCGTAATATTTAACGGACGTGGAACTGCAAGATCATGCATCGTGCACCTCGTATTCGAAATACAGGCCGGCAGGATCTATATTTGTCCTCCTCTCGAACTCCTGCCACTCAGCTGCCGATACTCCTTCCGGCCGCGTGACCTCAGGCGTATCGGTTTGGAATACCCTGCCTCCACACTTTTCCATGAGAGCCTTTTTGATCGAGGGCAGCGGGTGAACCCACGGTTTTGGCTTTACGGCTAACGCCCATTTGTTCACCGCTGTAATCATTGCAGCGAACTCGCTCCCATATTTGCCGTGGCCCATCCAGCTGAGGTTCGGATAAGCATCGGCCTCGGTCCCGTGCAGTGTGGCGTTGTGGCTGCCATGGTGTCCTACTTTGTACAAAACGGTGCGCGACATAAGATCCTTTACCGAGATACTTTCCTGACCATCTTTCCAACTTCCCTGGGTCCACGACACCCAATTCCCGCGTTGGGCATCGCCGATAAAAAGCAGCACTTTTTTCGTATTTAAAAGCTCGAACGCCAGCACGAGACTGGTGTTGTTGATGCCCCTGTTCAGGACCAAGGCCAGATCTTCAGCGGAGTACAGCCAATCTTGATCGATGCGGCGCCAGGAAGCATCGTCCGCGCTCTCGTCTCCGATCGCCCTCGGCGTTTTGTCGTGACCGTAATGATCACTAAAAAATTTCCCGCATTCGGGGTGCCGAAATGCTTCCTTGAGCGGCACGGATAAACGGGCCGGAAAGGTCAACGTGTTCTGTTCCGGTTCGCCGTCCGCCGCCCGGGCGGCAGCATAGAACGAAGCAAAGGCCGAGATTCCATGCCCCGGAAAGGCCTCGTTGCCCTCCGGATCCTCGTCCGATATCAGGTCAGGATCGCGCGGTGGTCCGAATGCAAAAACGCGCACGCCTTTGACTCCCGGGATGCTCATGATTTCCTGGTGCGGTCGAACGTACTTCGTATTCTTCTTTCCGGCTTTTTTCTTGATCAAGCTCATTCCTTGCTTGTTGATCGAATCTGCCGGATCCTTCTTTGCTGCGGCGGCGAATTCAGTTGGGTTATCGATCCCAAGTTCTAGTTGAAGGAGACTATCGAGCCAGGCGGCTGCTTGAATTGAAGAAGCAGCCAATCGATTGCGAGCCGCCACAAGTCCGAGCAATTGATCATGGTGGCGTTTGCGAAGTTCGTTTGCGACCTCGTCGTCTGGATCCTCAGTCCATGCGAACCACGCTTCTCCAATCTCAAAGTTCTTGAAATTGTTGGGAAGCCCGTTCACATGATCCTGGTGCTCGTGCGTTATGATCACCAAGTCCAAATGCCCGCCCGTCGACTCGCGAATGTTGGCAACAATGTTAGAGATGTCGGCAAGACCGAACCGGGTGTTCGAACCCGGCTTATAACCGCAGTCGATGAGAACGTATGCTGGCTGCCCGTTCGGCCGCGGAAATGCAAGCAGAAAGCAATCGCCGTGGCCTTGGCGATACATACGGACCTTGACGCCAGAGGCCGGCGCTTGCATCAGCCCCTCCGTCTGATGGTTCACGCCCCTGGTCGCGCCCCGCGAGGATTGATGCGGACGCTTCCGTTCTCGTCGCGGCCTGGTCTTGCTGGAGCGTTGTGCAGTCCTCCCGCGTGTATGTGTGGTTTTTCGTTTTGCCTTGGGTGGTCTCTTGGACTTGCGCCTGGCGCTGGATGCCTTTGACGAACTTTTTCGAGCCGCGCTTGTCATGACTCACTCCCCTGAATGCCGATGCAGAAGAGCGAATGGCTCATTGAGCCCTCGATAAGCCCTTTCTCTTAGGCTGACTGCTCTCATGCCAGCGAAGGCATTCGCGCTTGGACCTGCGTCTCCGGTAGGGAACTGACGAATACGTTCGAGCTCAATATCGTCGTCGATAGGCCCCGGGGTTCGGATTATGTGACGAAAAACATTCTGTTTAGTATCGATTATGATGGTGCAGCCAGCGCGATACTTGAAATCTCCTTTCTCCTTGGCGCTGAATGGTGTAGACCGCTTGTCAGCTTTCTCCTGGTCTTCTTTTTTGAAATAGCCACGGCGTCGCTGCGTGATCTCCACCACGAGATCGGTGACAATCGATCCGTGCGCGTCCCGGCGCAGCGCCGTGCGAACCGAATGTACCTCCACCGTGGGCTCGCCCGTTTTTTTGCGATACACAGTCGCTGGCGCATCTTTTCCGATCACAAGGCCGAACGCCTTGCAGTATTTTCGCCCTCTGCTGCGATGCAGCCAGCCCCACACCGCTCGCCGATTTTCCTGCATATGCTTCCAGATCTCGAGGCGATCGCTGTCCAAATCCCATCGCATCGACTGCGCCCGAGAACCGTTCACCACCTGCGCTTGATCGAAGAATACCTTGATATCTTCCTGGCTTTGCTTCAGAGCGGCTGCAACGGCTTTCTTGGTTGAGATGCGTGCTGTTTTTCCATGCCTGAGCTTCAACTGCTGCGCCGACTCTGCAATGACCTCGGCTCCGGTGGGCCACGTCAAAGCTTCAACCGACATGCTGCGGGTACCACGCGGATAGATGCCCCATTGTCGGAAGCTTTCAACGAATGCCACTCGATATCGAAGCTCATCCTCTGGATCAATGTTGATGTCGGCGGTCATCACGGCGCGCAGATATTCCCCGAAAGTGATGTTGACGGGCGGGCAATAGTCGATAGCGCGGATGCACATGCGTAAGATATTTCCCGCGCAAGCTGCCGCTTCCTCCGCAAGCCGTCTTGCCATGTCCGGATGGATCTCGCCTTCCGGCAGCACGCCGCTTCCTTGCGTCGCAATTCGGTAGAGATCTTCGGTTCGCCGCCCATAGACGAGCAGAAACGCGCCGAATACCGCGGCGACTAAAATAGCACCGCGCTCATGCGGCTCCATTGTCTTTTCGAGTATGGTCGTGTCGGGAGGGCGGCGCTGCCATTTTCCGTCCACTTCCATTCCCAACGCGTCACGCAGGGCGCTGCCGCGGCCGGTTGCGCTGCCAAATTGCTGCGCGAGCTTCGCAAGCATGTTCTCGTTCTCAAGACGACCACGCGTACGAGCAATCTCATCGCGCACTACGTCCGTGTAAGAGAAGCGCTGAAACAGTGCGACGATGTCCGCGAACGCCTCATGAAAGGCAGGTACATCGGGATTGCTCTGTTCGTTGAAGCGCGGATGTACGCCATCAAGCAGAGCGTGGGTAACCTCGTGCGCGATAACGTCGTGGGATAGACATGCAAAAACGGTGGTCCCCGGGGTATTGCGGGCATCATTGGTGCGTACCGGGAAATACCCAAACAAAATCGCCTTCTTGTCCGGGCTGTAATAGGCGTTTTGATCGCGCAGAGCATGCGGGTACATTCGAAGGCGGCGGACGAACTCGTGTTTCCATTGGCCTTCAGGATTGTCTCGAGGTGTCACCTGACGTGGAGCCCACAAGGCGACTCGGCCGAGCGCTTGCTCGAAACGTTCGATGGTCGCCATTGCGACCGCATAGACCATTTGCTGATGAAATTGCGGATACCCTTCAGAAGGAGGGAGGCCGTCCTGCGCCAACAAATTTGGATCGTCCAGATCGACTGGTGGATACACAACTCCACTAGCCGGATCGACATCAACTACTTCGATGTATTCGCCTATCGGTCCAACATCGAGACGCCCGGTTTTAGGATTTTGCTCCCACCGAATCGGAAGAACGATTTCCTGAAGTGGTAAGACCGAGACGGAGCGCGGAGAGCGCTGCGTCCCTTTCACGCCTGAGCTTTCTCGCCAGCTCGTGTTCTGGATCCTCGGTCCAGGCGAGCCAGAGCGCGTGCACCTTGAGCGGGCGGAACGACTCCTTCGCCTGCACGAAGCCGGACACATGATCCCAATGCTCGTGGGTCACAACCAGGAGGTCGATCTCGCCTTGCGTGGTGGCGACGATGTTGTCAACGACCTCCTTCATTTGGGGCCGCCGGCCATCGGCAGGCGTGCCGAGGATCACGCCGCAATCGATCATTATGGAATAGGGCCGGCTACCGGCGCGCGGCAGCGACACCAGGAAACAGTCGCGCAGGCCCTGGCGGTACATCCTGACCTTGGCGCGCCAGCCGGGGTTGGCCGGCGCGCGCGTCGGCCGGTGCGGCGTGCGAGTGGACTTGGTGTGGGACGCGCGAGCCAATGCGGCCCCCTAGCCGTACATACCGTGCAAGGCCGCGAACGGCTCGCTGCCGATCGCGTCCGCCGTGAAATAGTTGTTGGCTACTTCGCCGGCGCCGCCGAACGCCATCTGCTCGGCGAAACGCAACGCATTACCGACGCGCTTGCGGACGACGTAGCGGACCAGGGCGGAGCCGAAATTGATGATGAGGGTGCAGCCGCCGCGGAAGCGGACACGGGGCTGCTCAGCGGGCGTGAAGGTCTGGGTGAGCTCGATCACCACGTCCCAGTGGATGACGCCCCCGGGATCGGCGCGCCGGGCCGGACGCACCGATTGAACCGCGATCCGGCTCAGCTCTCCAAGATGGGAGCCGAGCCGATAAGGCCCGGGCCGGTCGAGGCGCACGAGGCCGAGGGCGGCGACCTCCTTGTCCGAAACTTCGCGGTCGTCATGCAGCCACTGCCAGAACAGTTTCGCGTTCCGTTGTGACAAAAGCTCGGCGTTCAGTCGGTCGATATTGAGGTCCCACTCGATCGACATGCGTTCGAGAACGCGCCTAATGTCACGCAAAGGAGCCGTGGGCGGCTCCCACACCAGGCTGTCGGGCGACATGTGCTTCGCGTCGCCCGGATAGATGCCGCGGTCGCGGAAGGCCGCAATGAAGGCGGTGCGATAGCGATGCTCGTCGACCGGGACGAGGTCGGTATCGGCCGTGATGAGCGCGCGCAGATATTCACCGAAAGTCATGTCGACCGGCGGGCAATAGTCGAGGGCGCGGATGCAGATGTCTAGGATGTGTCTGGCGACCTTGCTGGCTTCCTGCGCCAGGCGGTTGACGAGGTCGGCCGGGATGGCGCCCGCTGCCAGGATTTCGGTACCGCCGGTCGCCAAGCGCAGAAGGTCCCGCGTGCGCCGCTTGTAGATCTGCAGGAACGCGTCGAACACCGCTGCGACTAGGACGGCACCGCGGTCGTGTGGCTCGGTGGCATCGCGGTAGTCGGTCTGGCTCGGTTTTCGCCGCCGCCAAACAAGCCTTTGCCCGTCGGCATCGTTCACGTCGACATATTCGCCGATGTAGTCGCGCAACGCGCCACGGCCGGTCGCGGCGCCAAACTGGATGGCCAGTAGTCCGAGGAGGTTCTGCTGCTCGAGGTTGCCGCGCGTCGCCGCGATCTGGTGTCTCAGCGCCTCCGGCAGCGTGAAGTGCTGGAACAGGGCCACGATATCGGCAAACGCCTCGTGGAACGCCCGGATGTCGGGATTGGTCGGCTCGAAGAACTGCGCGCGCAAGCCGTCCAGCAGCGCATGCGCGGTTTCGTGGGCGATGATATCATGCGACGTGGCGGCGAATACCGTCCCCGGCATCGTATCTGACGCCTTAAAATAGCCGAGCAGCAGCGACATCCGGGCGGGGCTGAAATAGGCGTTCCGGATGCGTAGCGCGTGCGGATAGATGCGCAGCCGCTGCACGTATTCCCATCGCACGCCGCCGTCTCTCACCTGCACCCTGTGCCTCCACAGGGCGACGCGGCCGAGCGCGCGCTCGAAATACTCGATGGTCTTCATCGCCACTGCATAGACCATCTGCTGGTGAAACTGCGGCAGCGCCTCCGACGGCGTGAGGCCCGATTGGGTCAGGATGTGCGGGTGATTGAGGTCGACCGGCGCATAAAAGCAATTGCTCGCCGGATCGTAGTCGACCACTTCGATATATTCGCCGACCGGGCCGGGCTGGATTTCCTCCCAGGGGACCAGAAGTGTCGCCTCGTTGATGTCGACGGTGTCCATGCGCATGGCGAGGGACGGGTCGTAGGCGAAGACGCGCAGCGGGCGACACCGCGGCGGCGGAACATTCACGTTGATGTCGAGCTCCAGCGCCTCGGCCGGTTTCTTTTTCAGATCGGCGTTGGCTGCGCCAAGGCGGTCAATGTGAGGTCTCGCCTTCGTTGCCTTCGAACGAAGACGGGTAATGCGCGTTCGGTTCTTCGTCTGTTTGCGAGACAAGATCACCTCGTCGGCACGGTTGACGCAATCCCTCAGCCCTCGATCATAAGGTCGAAAAACAGTGGGGTCTGCGTCAGGCGTTTGCGGAATGCGCGCCACTCGGATGCCTTGGCGCCCGCCGGCGGATTGTCTTGCAGGTCGCAATCTGTCTGCAACACCCGTCCGCCCGCCTTTTCCTCCAAAGCTTCCTTGATCGCGGGGAAGGGATGATTCCAGTCAGGCTTCGGCTTGTGGTGCGCCCATTTCTCGACCGCCGTGATCATCGCGACGAACTCGCCTCTGGTCTCGCCTTGTGCGATCCAGGAGAGGTTGGCGTAATTCGACTTGAGCTCGCCGTGGAGGGTCGCATTGTGACTGCCGTGATGTCCAACCTTGTAGAGGACCGTGCGGGCGAGCAGGTCCTTTGCGGTCACCTCCGCGTTGCCATCGGCAAACGGCTGTTCCGACCAGGAGCGCCAGTTGCCGGCCTGCGCATCTCCCGCGAACAGTAGGACCTTGCCGCCTTTTGACAGCTCGAACGCGAGCACGAGGCTTGAATTGTTCGTGGCGTTGCTCATGGCGAGCGCCAACGCGGCAGCGTCCGCGGCGCAGTCGGCGCCTATGCGGCGCCAGGGGACGTTGTCCGGTATGTCTGCGTAATCGGCGGCATCGGCCACGTTCTGATTGCCGAAATGGACAGTGAAGAAAGCGCCGAATTCGGGATGGGTGAAAGCGCCTTCGAGCGGGATCACATGCCGCCGCGGGAACGGCGACTTCCTTGCCGATCCCCCGGTCCCCACGCCTCCGCTCGCAACCGCCTGGGCGTGGTCGTCGTCCCCGAAACTCTCCTCGCCCTCCGGGTCGAGGTCATCGATCTTGTCGATGTCATGCGGCGGGCCGAGCGCGAAGGCACGTGCGCTAGCCGCCCCCCTGATCGGCACCGGCTTCTCATGAGGCAGCAGATAAACAGGGTCGCCGTCTGCGCAATCCCGCAGAAACTTCATCGCAAGCTTGTTGACCGAAGAAGCGGGATCCTTTCCGGCGGCGCCCAGGCCCGTCCCCCTGAACCCGCGGGGGTCCTCGCCCAGCTCGAATTCCAGGAAATCAGCCACTTTGTCGGCGGCCTCGGTGAGGGCGAGCCTGCGCAACTGCGAGCTTGCGTCGATCAGGCCGAGCAAACGGTCGTTGAACTTCTTCCGCAGCTTGTTGGCAATTGCGTCGTGCCCATCCTCGGTCCAGGCGAACCAGGCCTCGCCGACTTTCAATTCCGGAAAATTTTTCGCCGTCAAACCGTTCACGTGATCCTGATGCTCGTGCGTGACAATGGCGACATCGACGAAGCCGCCGGTCGTGGCGATGATGTCCGCTCCGATATCCTTGACCTTTGTGGGGTTGGCGAGCTCGGCCGGCGAGCCCGGTTTGTAGCCGCAATCGATAAGCACGTAGGCGGGCTTGTCAGGCTTCTTGCCGGCGAAGGCGATGAGGAAGCAGTCGCCGTGACCGATGCGATACATGCGAACTACCGCCCCGCCGGGCGGCGGCTTGAGTGGGCTCACGGCAGCGGCTGCGGGCTTGCGCTTTGTTTGTTTCGCCATCAGTTTACGCTCCAAAGCGAGAATGCAGGAGCGCGAACGGCTCGGCGTCTGGCTTCAATCGCGCTGCGGCCCCATCAAAAGCGTTGGGCGGCTCGAGCCCGCGCACGAAATAGCTTCGCAGGCGATCGAATTCGCGCTCGTCGGCAACTGTTCCGGGCGTGCGCACCACGCGCTTGATCTGTGTGCGCTCGGGGTCGATCAAAAGAGTGCAGCCCGCGCGGTACTTGAAATCGGGTTGCGGATCCTTCCAGGCATCGGGGATTGCATCCTTTTGCACCTGCGTTTCCGTATCGAAGTAACCAATGCGCGTCTGTGTCACGACGACCACAAGGTGCTTTTCCGGCCATCCCAGCGCGCCGCGCTTCATCACCGTCCGCACCGAATGGATTTCCACAAGTGGACGACCACCCCGTTGGCGTATGGTCATCGGGAGGCTGGATGGCGTGACCACAAGACCCAGGCAATTGGCAAGCCACTCCGCATCTTCATCGAGCAGCCAGTTGTGGAACAAGGCCGCTTGCCTCTCGCCTTCCAGCCAGATCTGGAGTCGAGACAGCGACAGGCTCACGGGCGTCAGCACCTTTTCAGATGCGCCCGGAACAATCGATGCAGGAGGTGTGACCTTGCTTGCGTAGTATTCGTCCTTGGGCTTGGCGCCCAGATCCAGGAACATTTTCTTGACCGCGCTACTGCCGCGCGCGGTAGCCATCCTCAGATCGGCATGCACAAGGTCCTGCGCGGCGGGAGTCGCCGTACTAGCCGTCACCTGTTCCGCGATGACCTCCTCCTCCGTCGGCCAGAGCAGGCTGTCCTCCGCCATGGACAGGACGCCGCGCGGCGAAATTCCCCATTCGCGGAAGCTTTCGATGAACGCGAGACGCCAGTTCTCCACGTCGGCCGGATACATGTCGAGATCGGCGGTTACGATCGCGCGCAGATAGTCGCCGAAAGTGATGCCCACCGGCGGACAATAATCGATGGCGCGGATCGACATCTGCAAAGCGCGGTCGGCGCAGCGCTGCGCCTCCTCCGCCAGCCGGTTGACGAGGTCGGGGTGAATATCGCCCTCGCGCATGATGCCGGTGCCTTCCGAGGCGATGCGGAACAGATCGCGCGTGCGGCCGATGTAGACCTTCATGAAGGCGCCGAACACCGCCGCCACGAGAATGGCACCACGATCGTGCGGTTCGGAGGTTTTCGCGAGCAGGAACGGATCGGGCTTTTTCGGCTGCCATTTGCCCGAGGCGTCCTTGCCGCCGAGGTAGCTTCGCAGCGCGTCGCCACGGCCGGAGGCGAGCGCAAATTGCTGCGCCAGCTGTCCGAGCACGCTCTCGCGCAGCAGATCGCCGCGGGTCCGCGCAATCTGATCGCGCAGCACGCCGGGATAGGTGAAATGCTGGAACAGCGCGACAATGTCGGCGAAAGCCTCGTGGAACGCCAGCACGTCCTCGTTGACCGGCTCGTTAAAGCGGGGATGCACGCCGTCCAGCAATGCGTGGGTGGTCTCGTGCGCGATGATGTCGTGGGAGAGGCATGTAAATACGGTCGTGCCGGCCGTGTTAGCGCCGTTCCTCGCCGAGGCCGGGAAATACCCGAAAAGCAGGGCCTTCTTCTGCGGGCTGTAATAGGCGTTCTGCTGGCGCATCGCATGCGGGTAGATGCGCAGGCGCGGCACGTGATTTTCGACGTATTTCCTCTCCGCCGTCTGGTAGCGGTACGTCGACCAGAGCGCTTTTCGGCCAAGAGCGCGCTCGAACTGCTCGATGGTCTTCATGGTCACCGCATAGACCATCTGCTGGTGAAAGCGCGGGTCGGATTCGGAAGGCTGCAGCCCATCCGTCGCCAGCAGGTCCGCGGTGTTGAGATCGACAGGGCCGTAAACGGCGCCGGCGGCCGGATCCACGTCCACGACTTCGACGTAGCCGCCGATGGGACCCGGGCGCAGGTTGTCCTCCCAGGGCACCTCGATTGTCACGCTGCTCGTGCCGACGAGGTCGTACCGCGCAGCCAGCGCCGGATCGAAGGAGTATATCCGTAATCTGCGCGCGTTCGGCCGCGGATAACGCACGATGGTTGTCATATCGACGGCCCCCTCCGGTGTTGTTTTTCCTCGAGATACCGCGACGGGCCGGCAATGAGTGTGAACTAAGTCACACTTTCTGCTTGGTTCCGCCGGTAACGCGTAGGTGTGTCGAGAAACGATCAGGCTTGTACGATCTTGCTTGTACAGCGGGCGGGACCCGTCGTCTTGCCGGCGCAGGGAACCGTCCGGAATGGGACTGCGGGAGGCGCGGACCAGCCGCTGGCAGTACTGTCGAGATGTCGTCCAGTTGGTTCTCGGCAGTAGCTAAGACATCAGCTCCTGCAACTGCAAGAGCAGGTGTGGGGAGCGACCAAGCGCCGTGAGACCATCCTTGTCCGGCGTGATGAGTCACCGCTGCGCTAGTCGGATGCGTGATCCCAGTCCTGCCATGCCTGTTTCCCGGCCCAAACGTGTAGACGAGCCGGGTATACCCGGCAGGACGCACTGGCGCCACGCTTCGGGATCCCATATCGGCACCATGATGCGGTACCACGACCCCGGAAGTATTCCCGGTATGGGCACCGCGACGCGACCGCAATCCTGATCGCCTACCGACACGGTCTTCGCGCCAGCGAACTCTGCGAATTGACCTGGAACATGATCGAGCTTGATAGCGGCCGAATCCATGTGCGGCGGGCCAAGAACGGCGTCGATAGCACGCATCCCCTCACCGGCAAGGAAATCCGGGCACTGCGCCAGCTGCGACGCGAGAACCTGCAAAGCCGCTACGTTTTCAACACCGAACGCGGCGGGCCGGTCACGAGGGCCTGGTTCCTCAAAATGGTCCGCCGGACTGGGGAGTTGGCCAAACTTCCCTTCCCGATTCATCCGCACATGCTGCGCCATGGCTGCGGTTTCAGGTTAGCCAATGACGGGGTCGATACCCGCGCGCTGCAACACTTCCTAGGCCACCGCAACATCATGCACACTGTGCGGTATACCGAGCTGCGCTCCGACCGCTTCGACGGGTTCTGGAAGGATTGATCCATTGTCGTAGGATCGAGGCCGGCGATGTGCTGATCGTCACCCAGCTGGCCGCGGTCGGGCATCGAGGTCCGCATTCTGACCGCGATCTCGTGATTTACAGCTGGCACGCGTGGGTCGTCGTTGATGGCGATGAGATTGCCGGTTTTTCCTTGTGCGGCTCAGGCGATGTTCGATAAGACCATCCCGCTGGCTAAGCTGCGTTTCAAAGCAACACCTTTTGGAATTGCGAATGAAAAGAACCTCCTTGACCCACCCCTTGCAGATCGCCGTCGTAACCACTGGGCCCAAGTTCGGGCGTGTCGGAATTACCTTTTGCCCGGGACAGTATGACCGACACGCTATGAGTGGATATCAGGATCGGGATCTAGCCCTCGATCTCGACACGGTCCTCGATTGGGGAGCCGCCGCGGTGGTCACACTTCTGGAGCAGAAAGAGCTATCCCTGCTACGAGTAGAACGCCTCGGCGAGGAAGTACTGCGCCGAAAAATGCGGTGGTTTCATCTTCCAATCGTTGACGTGTCAGTTCCAGACGAGCGATTCGAGCAAGAGTGGGGCCTCGCCGGTGAAGAATTGCGGTCGATGCTGCGTCGCCGGCTCGACGTGCTGGTCCATTGCCGCGGAGGGCTTGGGCGTGCTGGGACGATAGCAGCGCGACTCTTGGTAGAGCTAGGCATGGAGCCGACGAAAGCGATCGCGAGTGTGCGGGCGGTGCGCCCGGGCGCAATCGAGACAGCCCAAGAAAAGTTTGTCTTAGGTATTCGTGCGGCGCGAAAATGATTGTCATGAGCGATCAATGGATTGGTTCGAAAGACTCCCTCAAGTGGCGCGCGAATGAAACGCCGTCGCTTGGCGTTGCTTGGTACAAGCCGGGCGACGCTGGCGACGTTCACAAGCTCGCTGCGAGGATACTGCAAGAGCAAGGTAGGACCTCGGTCATCTGGCCCGAGAGCCAGCTTTGCGTGGGATTTGGGGTGACCTCGCAGATGCCGG
>Ga0310913_10000175_pt1 | contig 26805 bp, 26 predicted proteins | sample GREbulkMGOX082_FD_203447 | JGI IMG/M metagenome (GOLD analysis project Ga0310913, IMG submission 203447) | Lab enrichment of tropical soil microbial communities from Luquillo Experimental Forest, Puerto Rico - GRE.bulkMG.OX082 | ecosystem: Environmental > Terrestrial > Soil > Tropical forest >...
TGCAGCGCATTAAGGACGAGATGTCCGGCCCTTTCGACGCCGCGGCCGCCGCTTGAAATCGAAGGCCCATAAATGAGCCAGCCGCCGGCTCGCATAATCAGCGTCCTGTCCAGCACTCCCAAGCGGCAGGGGGTGGCGGCTTAATAGAGGGTGGTCGTACCTTTAAGAGCACCATGACCCCCGTTCCGCCATATACCACCGCAACCCCACCTGTTCACCTGTTTTCGGGTGCGCGAGCCGTGCTGTTTCCGTTTCTTAAAGTGCGTGAGCCCATGTCCGCTTTTGGGCGAATAGCGGACATCAACGGCCGCCAATCCCATGTCTGCTTTTGACCCAAACCGGACATTGAGCGGCCAGCGACCCCAATCTCGACCAGCCCGCATCTGGCTCCTTCTCTCTGAGCGGATGTCACCAGGGGTTAAGGGCCGAAGCCGGCGTCCCAGCTGCCGCGCACCCCCCGCGGAGTGTCCCCGAAGCGCGCGCGAAAGAGCCGGTTGAAGTGCGAGATATCGGAAAATCCAGCCTCCAGCGCGATATCGGAAATCCGGCGCTTCCCGTGCTGCTCATTCGTTAGCAGGGCGAACACCTTCTGTAGGCGCAATTCATTCACGCGCGCTGTGAATGATTTCCCCGATGTTTCCAACAGCTGCTGTAAATAGCGCGAGGAAATGCCTTGCCGACGCGCGACGGTCTCTACCATAAGGCCCGGCTCCGCGAAGCCTTCCGCGATGTGCGCGAGCGCTGCAGCAAGGTGCGCAGCCGCAACCGCACTCAAGCCCTCTTTCTTCGCATTCCGGTTGGCTCCGAAAGCGAGCGCGGTAAGATCGTGAATGTGTCCGACCACGATGCGGCGAACTTCCGGCAGTGACAGGTCTGCCTCCTTGCGAATGAGATCGAGATAGTTCACGAGCAGCCCCAAAGGACCGCCCGACCGCGGGATTGTGCGCATCATTGAGGCATCCAGGTCACTCATCCGCGCAGCGAGGACGGGCCGCGCAAGCGCGAGACCGTAATAGCGCACGTTACCATGGGTGAGCGCAGCTGTTTCTTGAACCAAGGTGGCTTCGCCCTGCTGCAACGGCACTTCTCGACCGCGCTGGGACATAACGACCTTTGGGCCGAGATTCACGATTAGCCCGATCGAGTCGTCCCCGTCAGCGGCGCGCGCGGGCGTGCGATTGAATCGCCCAGGCGAGCCGGCGCAGAAGGCAATGCGACACCCCGGTAACGCTTGCAGGGTTGCCTCCGCGTAGAACGGAGCAGCCGACGCGCGAGGCTCAATTTCGACGCCGATGATGCGGCGACCGAACTCCTCGCGCCAGCGATCTAACCGCTCCCGTTCGGGCAAGTCCCAGGTCGAGAAGCGAACCGGTGCGAAATCAGCGGCGGTGAGCATGCGGCATCACGCTCCAAATCCGGTTACGCGAAGCCGCATCTGCAAAAGCAATGAACATGATCGCCCCCTCAATAACGTGCTGATATCGCATCCAAACAATTTTCAGGCATGATGTCTGTGACGCTCGTCACAGTGCTTAGCTGCCAATGACGGTGTAACGAGATTGATGGTGGGACTGCCAGTTCGCAAATTGCAAAGACTTAATGCGCTCTACGCCAAGACATTTCGCGACATTCCCGTAGACTGATTCTGCTGTTTGATCTCCTGCTCGCCAATCGTCATGAGTAATTTGATACTCCTGGCGCTCCTGCTCGTTGCCGCGGGCGGCCTGTCGGGGTTCCTCGCGGGTGTTTTCGGCGTCGGAGGAGGGACGGTTGTGGTTCCTGTCCTCTATGAGGTCTTCGTCGTGCTTGGCGTGCCTGACGATTTGCGAATGCCCCTTTGCGCCGGGACGTCATTGGCGCTGATCATCCCGACGTCGATCGCATCGTTTACCAGTCATCGCAAAACGAATGCTGTCAATTTCGATTTGTTGAGACTCTGGAGTGTTCCGATCATCGTCGGCGTGATCGGCGGCACGGTGCTGGCGCGCTACGCGCCGGCAGCAGTATTCAAAGCCGTGTTCGTGCTGGTCGCGCTGCTCACAGCGGTTCGGCTGATATTCCACGATCGATTTCCGACGTTCGGACAGGACGTCCCTCGGCGTCTCGGGCTGCCCTACGGGTTGACCATCGGTTTGTCGGCGTCGCTGATCGGAATTGGCGGCGGCATCCTGTCAAACATGATCATGACGTTCCATGGGCGCGCAATCCATGAGTCGGTCGCGACATCAGCCGGAGTGGGCGTGATGGTTTCCATCCCGGGAGCGCTCGGATACATGGCGGCCGGCTGGGATCAGACGGGCCTGCCGCCATTTTCCGTGGGATTCGTTTCGGTCGCCGCTGTGTTGGCTCTGATGCCAACGAGCTTTCTCACTGCGAGGCTCGGCGCGCGCGCCGCGCATCGTATTTCCAAGCGGCGGTTCGAGTTTTGCTTGCAAGCTATCTCATCATGGTTGCCGGACAGTTTGGGTTAAGCCTGGCACTCATCTGAACGATCGTCTCTTTCGTTATCGTCACACTCACGACGTGACTCTGGCGGCCACAAAGGAGAATTGAAATGACCGACCTCACTAAAATCTCTGGATCGCAAAAGCATCGTCTTGCGATCAGTGAATTGGTCACCGCATCGGCCATCGTTTTCCTACTGGCCGCCGTGCAGGGTATGTACATCGTAAAACACCCCGTCACGCTCAACGCTGCCGCCACAGCTGAGTTTGCACCGTTCGGCATTGCCGGTCCCTAGCGCTTCTGATGAGGCGATAACACCGTTGGCGAGATACGATCATCGTGCGCGCGTCGGACTGAACAATCAATTCCACTCATCTGATTACGGCGCGACGTCCGCTTTTGGCACAAAGCGGACATCCCGGTCGTGCCCAGCAATGTCCGCTTTCGGGGGTGAAGCGGACATCGCGCCAAACTTCCGAGACTTTTTCGAAATCAACGAGATCGTTGCGCTACGCGTGCGGGCCGTCGATGAGCGAGGCTAAACTCGCTGCTCATGATGGCCGACGCGGCAGCGATCAACAGCGCCGCCGAGATGATCAGCGCGATACGGGCCCCGAACAGGAAAGCGTCTGCCTGTGCGATCAATGAACCGAACACGGCGACGCCGAGCACGCTACCAGTTTGCCGTGTCGAGTTGAGCACGCCAGCAGCCACGCCGGAGCGCGCTTTTTCCACGCTGCCCAGCAGCGTCGACGTCAGGGGCGGGACCAACAGACCAAGTCCGCCGCCCATCGCCAGCAGCTGGCCGCAGATCGCCCAGTAAGGGGTGCCGCCCTCGAGCCCGAGCAGGCCAAGGCAACCCGTAGCTGCGATCACGGCGCCGAGTGCGATGACGGCCGGTGCGCCAATCCGCTCTGCCAGACGCGGAGCCACAAGATTAACCGGCAGCACCGCGCCCATCATCGGAACAAAGGCTAGCCCCGTCGCAAAGGGCGACCAGTGATTTATCTGTTGAAAGTACAGACTGAAAACGAAGATCAATCCGTAGAAAGCGATGTTCACCAACAGACCGACCAACGAAGTGAGCGCGAACATCCGATGCGCGAACAACGACAGTGGCAGCATCGGCTGTGGCGCGCGCCGCTCCTGCACGAGGAATAGTGCGGCAAGCGTCGCAAAGGCACCGAAGCCGGCGACGACCCAAGCGTTGGTCCAGCCAAGCCGGCCTCCCTCGATGATCGCGCCGGCGAGCACGCCCAGCATTCCGATCGCAGCTACCTGCCCTGGCAGATCGAGCCGGTGCTGCGTTTGGGTCGTGTCGGTCGCATAGCGCCAAGTCAGCCACAACGCACCGAGTCCGATCGGCAGATTAACCAAAAATATGCTGCGCCATCCCGCGATCTCGATCAGACCGCCGCCAATCAGCGGTCCTGCGGTTAATGCGAGGCTGGCACCGGCCGCCCAAACGCCAACGGCGCGACCGCGTTCGGTTTCATTGCCGTAGGCATGGTTGAGAAGCGCAAGCGAATTCGGCACCAGGATCGCCGCGCCCACCCCCTGCATGGCACGCGCGGCGATCAGAACGCCGGACGTCGGCGCCACGGCGCAGCCCAGCGACGCGGCGGTGAAAATTACAAAACCAGCCATGAAGATGTTCTTGGCGCCGAGTCGGTCGCCCAAGGTGCCAGCAGTCAGGATGAACGCCGCAAACGCGATCGTATAGGTGCTGACTACCCATTGCAGTTCGGACACGTCGCCGCCAAGCGAAGTGCCAATGCTGTCGAGCGCCGTATTGACGATGGTGACATCAAGCTGGACGACGCCGTAACCGAGGCTCATCGCGGCAAGTGTGAAGAGTTTCGCCGATCTCGTTGGCGGAACCGAGTGCATGGCTGTCGAATCCCTCTTCGCAACGACAACCCGGATATGGGAGGACACCGGTCCCAGGACCCACCCGATTTCTGCATCGCTGTACATTTAAAACGACGAAGTTCCAGGGAACCAAGCGACACGACATTTGCTGTAATGCATGAGTCCGCTTGTGGCACTTAGCGGATATTATTGCTGTGCTGAGCAATGTCCGCTTTCGGGGGTAAAGCAGACATCACCGGGCGGTAATCCGACGTCCGCTTTTGACCCAAAGCGGACATTCGACCTCCTCTATATGCGCACCACACAAGCTCCATTGCCTTGACGTATAAAATCCATACGCTGCGCAGCCTGCGGAGCGGAATGTTGGGGCCTATGAAATGGCTGCAAAATCCAACGAACGCCGGGCGATTGTCATCGGTGGTTCCATCGCTGGCCTGTTCATTGGTGCATTCCTTCGTCGGATTGGTTGGCGCGTCGATATCTATGAACGCTCATCAATAGAGCTAATCGGCCGCGGTGTCGGAACTTTTGCCACGCATCTGGAATTGTTTGAAGCTCTGGACAAATGCGGCGCCGGTACCGTCGACATCGGCGTCATCGTCTACAAACGCATCACGTTCGACCGCAAAGGCAACGTGATAGCCGAAAAGCCACAGCTTCAGATCGTCACATCCTGGGACCGATTGCGGCAAGTACTGTTAAAGGCCATCGATCGCCAACGTTATCATTTCGGATATCCATTTGACCGCGTAGAGCAAGACGGCAGCGGCGTTCGCGTTCATTTCGCCAATGGCCGTAGTGAAAAGGCTGATCTAGTCATCGGATGTGATGGGTTTCGCTCTAGCGTGCGCGCCCGCTTGGCGCCAGAGGTACAACCAATTTATTCCGGTTATTACATTTGGCGGGGCGCACCGAACGAGTCTGATCTCTCCCCGGAAACCCGCAAGTCGATGTTTCCCTATTACTCATTCTTCTTAGACGATCAGCTTCAAGCTCTCGGCTATCCGATCTCAGGCGCAGACGACGAATTGCGCGCCGGCCATAGGCGCTACAATTTTGGTTGGTATCGCGTTGCAGACGCCACCAAGTTGAAACAGATGTGCCTTGACGACGATGGACGTGAATATGAATTCGGCGTGCCACCGCCACTCGTGCGCAAGGATTTGATTGCACAAATGCGCGCCGAAGCTGAGACGCTCCTGCCACCCCAGTACCTCGACTGCTTGCGGCACATCGACCAGCCATTTTTCACACCGGTCTATGATTTCTGCTCACCCAGCTTGGTGTACGGCCGCGTGGCGCTGGTAGGCGATGCGGCCTCGACACCGCGCCCCCACATTGGTTTCGGCGTATCTAAGGCTGGAGCGGAGGCGCAGGCGCTCGCAGAAGCACTTTCCAATTACGACGACGTCGACCGGGCACTTACCGCATACAATTCGGTGCGCCAGCCACTTAGTGAGCGCATTGTTGCGCACGGCCGGAAGCTCGGAATGCAACTTGGCGTCGGCACACAGACCAACGAAGATCGCGCGTTCGCCAAATTACTACAGAGCCCCAGGGGTATCCTCGATTGGATTGCAGTCCCGAATTTCCTGGATGCGCGACCTTAGACTGGCTGTAATTTCGACGGCCGTTGGCAACATTGACATGTCCGCTTGTGGCACTTAGCGGACATCAGAAGCAGACGGATCAATGCCGCTTTCGGGGGTAAAGCGGACATGACGCGGACTAAGTGCGATGTCCGCTTTTGACCCAAAGCGGACATTGGCCCCCAAATTTGCTGTGATGCACAACAAAACCGTGCTAGCCCTTTTGAACGGTCCTCGACGCGGGAGGAGCCTATGAGGCGACGCGAGTTTGTTACGGCACTTGGTGCTGCAACGTTGGCTTTGCCATCCGCCGCACGCGCGCAACAACGCACACGTCCCCTCATTGGCTGGCTGTCACCCCATACACAAGCGTACTCGGATTCGAAGGCGGCCGTATTTCTGCAAGCGCTGCGAGAACTCGGTTATGTAGAAGGTAAAAACTTTGATATTGTATATCGTTCTTCCGGTGGCAATCAGGATCGATTGCCCGCGCTTGCCGAGGAATTGGTTCAACTCAAGCCAGACGTTATACTTGCCTGTGCGATCGCAGCTGTCATTCGGCAAAGAAGCTAACATCCACAATCCCGATTGTATCTGCGGCACTCGCTGATGCATTCCACCTCGGCGTCATCGCTAGCGAGGCGCGACCGGGGGGCAATGTCACGGGCATTGAGCCATATGTGGCGGGTCTGCCTGCCAAGCAACTGGAAGTCGCGCGAGAAATTGTCCCGGAAGCACGCACGTTAGGATTGCTAACCAACTTGGTTGATCCAAAGGCCCCACCACAATTGAAGGAAATAGAGGCCGCCAGCCAAGGGTTCGAGATCAAGCTGGTTGCCAAGGATGCCAACCACCCCAACGAAGTCGAAGGTGCATTGCAGTTTCTAGCTGAGCAGAAAGCTGACGTCGTTATCGTACTGCAGACTTCGATGTTGATAAGCCAGACTCGACCAATCGCGGAATTCGCACTCGCGAAACGGCTTCCCACGGTCTATGGCTATCGAGAGCACGTCGTAGACGGTGGCTTGATCAGCTATGGCGTCGATTTGCGTTGGTGCTATCAGCGGGCTGCGGCTTTAGTGGTCAAAATTTTGCACGGCAGTGCGCCAGGTGACTTGCCGGTGGAATTCCCGACAAGTGTCCTGCTATCGATTAATCTAAGAACAGCCAAACTGCTCGGTCTTACGGTGCCGCCTGGTCTGCTTGCCCGCGCAGACGAGGTTATCGAATAACGACGTTCTTTGCCGCAGCGCAGAATGTCCGCTTATGGCACAAAGCGGACATGGTGATCGCGCTCGCCGATGTCTGCTTTTGGGGGTAAAGCGGACATCGCGGTTTCAATGCGCCATGTTGCTTTTGACCCAAAGCGGACATCATTCCCAGCACATACACTGGACAGGGTGCCGCTCCTTTACCATCATGGGACGGGGCCGAAGTTAGGGCGCCGTTATGGATCTCGGAGGTTGGCTGCGGGGCCTGGGACTCGAACAATACGAAGCGGCATTCCGCGATAACGCAATCGACGAGACGCTCCTGCCGAATTTAACGGCGGAGGACCTAAAGGACTTGGGCGTCGTCATCGTCGGGCATCGCCGCAAGTTACTCGACGCCATCGAGATATTGCGCGCCACTACCAAAGCGAAAGCCACGCCAGCCGAAAGCCAGTCGACAATCGATAGCCCTTCTGGCGACACTGCCGAGCGACGCCAAGTCACAGTGCTGTTCTCGGACTTGGTCGGCTCGACGGCGCTCTCCGCGCAAATGGACCCGGAGGACTTGCGCGAGGTTATTTCGCTCTATCAGAAATCCGTTGCCGAAACCGTGCGTCGGTTTGGGGGGTTTGTAGCGAAATATCTAGGTGACGGCATTCTTGTGTATTTCGGCTATCCAGAGGCCCATGAGGACGATGTCGAACGAGCGGTCCGGGCGGGGTTGGAGCTGATCGCAGCGGTTGGCGGACTCAAAACGAGTGCAGTTCTGCAAACCCGTGTTGGCATCGCGACTGGGCTGGTCGTCGTCGGGGACCTGATTGGATCAGGAGACGCGCAGGAGCGCGGCATCGTCGGCGAGACACCTAATTTGGCCGCGCGACTCCAAGCGCTCGCTTCGCCAGCCAACCCGGTAATTGCCGCCAGCACACGGCAGCAGATAGGGGAACTGTTCGATCTGGAGGCGCTCGGGCCGCAAGAACTACCCGGTTTCGCCGAGCCACAACGCGCTTGGCGGGTCTTGGGTGAAAGTCGTGAGGTTAGCCGGTTCGAGGCTCTGCGCTCTGGGGCGACGCCGCTTGTCGCGCGCGACGAAGAAGTCGAACTGCTCTTACGCCGGTGGGACCAGGCGAAAATGGGCGAAGGGCGGGTGGTGGTTATTTCGGGAGAGCCCGGCATTGGCAAGTCGCGACTCGCGGCTGCACTCTCCGAACGCATCCGAACCCATCCCCATACGCGCCTGCGCTATTTCTGCTTGCCGCATTATCAGGACAGCGCACTTTATCCGTTTATCGTCCAACTCGAACGAGCCGCAGGTTTCGCCCGCGATGATGCTGTCGAAGCCAAGCTCGGCAAACTTCGGACGCTGCTCGCATCAGGGACGCACGATGACGACGATATTTCGCTGTTGATTGAATTGCTGTCGTTGCCGAGTTCCACCGCGAACCTCAACCTTAGCCCTCAGCGCAAACGTGAGAAGCTGTTCGAAGTGCTGTTGAATCAGCTCGAAGCCGAAGCACGGCGCCGACCGGTGCTGATGGTATTCGAGGACGTCCACTGGATCGATCCAACCTCGCGTGAGCTGCTAGATTTGACGGTCGATCGGGTGCGACGCTTACCGGTTCTGCTGGCGATTACGTTTCGCCCTGAATTTCAGCCACCTTGGATCGGTCGCTCTCACGTCACCAGTTTGACGCTCAACCGACTCGGCGAACGTGATGGCGCAATGCTGGCGCAAAAACTAGCCGGGAATTTCGTGCTGACTGCCGATATCATCGCCACGATCGTTGAGCGCACCGACGGAGTGCCGCTGTTTGTTGAGGAGCTCACCAAGGCGGTGCTGGAAAGCGCAGATCGGATTACCGGCGCGGTAGCGACGAAGTCGTTTGCCGCACAATTGGTCCCGACGACATTACAAGCGTCATTGATGGCCCGCCTGGACCGGCTTGGGCCGATTCCTAAGGAGGTAGCCCAAATCGGCGCAGTGCTGGGCCGTGAGTTTCCCTATGAACTAATCGAGCCGTTAGTGCAGCGTGAGGATCGAGAGCTGCAAGCCGCGTTGGGTCAGCTCAGCAATGCGGGATTGTTGTTTTGCCATGGTGTCCCGCCGCATTCCTCGTATCTTTTTAAACACGCGTTGGTCCAGGACGCTGCCTACGGCACGCTGTTGCGCGGACGACGCCAGAATCTGCACGCGCGGGTCGCGGCATTACTGGAGACAACCTTCCCAGAACTGGTCGAGCGCCAGCCTGAACTGCTGGCGCATCATCTGACCGGGGCCGGCGATATCGAGCGCGCGATCGATGAATGGCTCAAGGCTGGCCAGCATGCTGCGGCCCGCTCGGCCCATCTTGAAGCGGTCGGTCATTTCGAACGCGGGTTGGCAGCATTGGCGGCGTTGGCTGAAGGTCCGAGACGGGACAGCCGCGAAATCGAGCTGCACCTGGCCCGAGGCCTATCGCTTCTGACCACCGAGGGGTTTCAGTCGGCCGAGGCAGCCCGGGCTTACACGCGCGCCCGCGAGATGGCTGAGCAGCGAGGCTATCCACGCCAGCTTTTCATGGCAATCTATGGACTTTGGCAATCGGCCAATGGTGCCGCTAGAATCCTCGACTGCCGCAGCTTGTCGAACCGATTACAGCAACTTACCGCAGACGACAACGAATTGCGTCTCCAGGCACATCACAGCGCCTGGGCGACCTATTTATTTGCAGGCGAGCCGACGGTGTCGCGCATGCACAGCGAAGCCGGCCGTCGCCTTTATGATCCCGAGCGCCATAGCCTTCACCATCAACTATATGGCGGACACGACCCCGGCATGTGTGCTCGCTACTTTGGTGCACAGGTCTATTGGTTGCTCGGGTATCCCGATAAGGGTCTTGCTCTCGGACGCGACGCATTGGCCTTGGCTGAGCGGATATCTCATCCGTTCAGTTTCGCACTTGCCTTGCAATACAACTCAATGATTCATCTCGATCGGGGTGAGCCGAAATTGGCACTGCAATTACTCGAAACGGCCGAGGCGCTCGTCACTGAGCAACGACTGAGCTTCGTAGTAGATCCGCAGGTCTTGCGTGGCGCTGCCCTGACGGCGCAAGGAGCGTTCAAGGAGGCTATTGTTTGTTTACATGAGGGACTCGCGCGGCCCAGCGCGATGCGGGTGCGGTGCTATGGTCTCGCTAGGCTGGCCGACGCTTTGACTCGGCAGGGTGACCATAGCGCAGCTGTTGCGGCGGCGAGAGACGGGATCGTTACGGCCGAGAATACGGGCCACCGCCAATGGGAAGCGGAGCTTCGCCGCTTTGAAGGCATCGCGTTGTCCAGTCTCAACAGGTCTCTAGAGGGTGAAAACGCCCTTGCAGAGGCGATGCGTATCGCGCGAAAGCAACAGGCAAAGGCCTATGAACTACGCGCCGCGACGAGCCTCGCTCGGTTGTGGGGCGAACAGGGTCGACGAGTCGAAGCACGCGAACTTTTGGCACCGGTTTACGGCTGGTTCACCCAGGGTTTTGACACTACCGACCTAAAAGAGGCGAAGGCTCTGCTCAGCGAGCTTGCCTAAACCGGCGATGGCAGCCTCACTCCAAATTCGGTCGCTACATTTTACAGCATTTATCAGCCCTGTTCTCTTACGAAGGACCGATTCATTCATGTCTGCTGTTGGCACAAAGCGGACATCGAGCTGTCACCCGGCAATGTCCGCTTTTGGGAGTAAAGCGGACATGGCGCGGGTGTAATTCAATGTCTGCTTTTGACCCAAAGCGGACATTCGCCGAGCTTCCATTCAAGTCACTTTCAGCATACCGGTCTGACCCGCTACTATGCCCCTCCTGAACCTGGGGTGAGGGAATGCGACGGCGCGATTTCATCACGTTACTCGGGAGTGCGTCAGCGTGGTCGTTGTCGGCAAGAGCGCAACAGCCAGCGATGCCGGTGGTCGGATGGCTCAGCAGCGTAACCGCCAGCGATCCTTTCGGCATGAGCTTGTTGAGCGCCTTCCGAGCCGGTTTGAAAGATGCCGACTACGTTGAAGGTCAAAACGTTGCGATCGATCTCCGCTGGGGCGAAGGCCAGTACAGCCGGCTACCGACACTCGCCGCTGAACTGGTCGGAAAGCGGGTCGATGTGATTATGGCTGGTGGGCCGCCTGCGGCTCTGGCAGCCAAAGCGGCGACCCAAACAATTCCGATCATTTTCACCTCTGGCGAGGATCCGATCAGGCTCGGTCTTGTCGCCACCCTGAACAGACCAGGCGGCAATGCCACTGGCGTCAATCTGCTCGACAACGAGATGGAAGCCAAACGGTTGGGACTGCTTCGGGAAGTTGTCCGAGGCGCGGCAACGATCGGAGTGCTGCTCAATCCGAAATTTGCGAGCTTTGATGCTCAATCAAAAGATGTTCGCGAGGCGGCTCGCGCTGGCGGATTTAGGGTCATCGTCCTTACTGCTGCCTCTGCAAACGAAATCGATGAAGCATTCGCGACATTTGAACAGGCGCACCCCGCTGCGCTGCTGATGGGCTCCGACCCGTACCTTTACAGCGCACGCAAGCAGCAGATTGCACTAGCGGCGCATCAATCGATTCCAGCAATGTTCAGTGGGCGCGCCGCGACCGCAGACGGCGGGCTGATGAGCTACGGCGTCAGCTTTACAGATGCGTATCGCCAAGCCAGCGTCTACGTCAGCCGAATTCTAAAAGGCGAAAAGCCCGCTGATCTACCGGTTCTTCGTCCGACAAAATTTGAGTTGGTTATCAATCTTGCAACGGCCAAACAACTTGGCCTCACGATACCGTCGGGCCTGCTGTCCATTGCCGACGAGGTCATCGAATAAAGCCCGCTCATGTCCGCTTTTGGCACAAAGCAGACATCCCGACCCGCTCAACCGATGTCCGCTTTTGGGGGTAAAGCGGACATCGCGATTTCAGAGCCTCATGTCTGCTTTTGACCCCTTGCAGAAGTCATAGCCGCCAGCCTCTATCGCCAGTCATCGATGATGTAGACCCCCGGGCGGCAATAACCAGGATCGTTGTTCTTGTGCATAGCAACGCCCTGGATTTCAGTTCGAAATCCACGCGCCACAAGATGCCGATAGGCTTCATGACGCGCCATGTTGGCTCCGGCCAACAGGTTCGGCATACCGACCGCAGCGGCTAAGGCCTCGCAGGCGTCAAGCAGCTGAAGATAATCCTGTTCAGCGGACAAGCCCTCGCGGACCGCACCGAATTTTATGAAGCAGCAATAGGCGCCGGCTTCGCTACGCGGCCCGTAATGGCAAACCGCGAACGCCACGATGCCGCCCATACCTTCAAGAAAAATTGTATCGCCCACGCCATGAGCGTGAGTAGCGCGGATTTCCTCGGTGAGGTCGAGGCCGGTGTAGAGAGCATCCGCCAGGGCCCGGCATGCACGGAGCGCCTCGGCTCGCTGTTGTTCATTGAGCTCGCTGAAACGTGACCAACCCGACGATCGTTGCCGCGACACAACCGGCGTTAACATGATCGCGGTTAGGAAGCGCGCCCAAAAACCGTACTTCTGATAGAGGGCAACATGCTTCGCGCTGTGTGCGAATGTAAATAGCTCGACGTGCCGCGTACCCCACGCATCGAATTGCGTCATCGCCTTTTCGAGCAGTGTCCGACCAATGCCACTTTCATGGACGTCAGAATGTACCGTAATCGGACCCAAGAATCCGGCACTTCCCCAGTGTGTCACGAAGTTGGAGCCGACCAATTTTCCATCAACCTTCGCTCCAAATGACACCACGTGACGAGACTGTTGACGGCCGTAGACGTAGTCCCGATCGCTCCAGAAGGTCTCCGGGTCGGGTGCGCCGAGGAAGGTGCCAAAAGCAAGACGTAGAATCCGCTCGGCTTCCGGCAAATCCTTGTCGTCGAGGGGACCGATCACCGGCGGGGTTGTCTTTGATGTCGTGACATCGGCAGTACTCCTGGCCATAAGGTGTACCCCTGTTCGTTCCCTGGCAGGCTATCGTTTCTTTGACCACGTCGACAACCGCCAGGGCGGCGGGAGACGCCCTCGTTCTGTACATTCCAATTTCGAGAGCCGACAATCAGGTTTCTGAGCAGCTCATCCCCTGGCCTGCACGCGAGACGTGGCAGTGGTCATCAGAGAACCGGACGAATGTTGACACCAAAGACAGCGGCGTATGGCTCCTGGAAATCACCAATTACCTCTGCTCTCGTCGTCGCGAAGTCCATTACACTGTACGAAGCACGGTTCGATGGTGAGGACATCTATTGGCTTGAAGGGAGGCCACAGGAATTAGGGCGACTGGTGGTAGTGCGTGCGAATGCGGCCGACGGTCATGCTAGAGACGTGACGCCGAACCCGTTCAATGCGCGCGCCCGGGTTCACGAATACGGCGGCGGCTCGTGGACAGTGGCGGACGGCGACCTCTACTTTTCCAACTTCGCTGACGGACGGCTTTATCGCCAAACCAATAATTCATCGCATCCGGTACCGTTGACGCGAGAGCCTGTCGTCCCTGAGCGGCAGTGGAGGTTTGCAGACAGCGTCATCGATAGCCTGCGTCAGCGCTGGATCGGCGTGCGTGAAGATCACACAGGCGACGGGGAGCCGATCAACACGATCGTCGCTGTCGATCTCCACCAACCGGACCGCGACGCCGGACGGGTGCTGGTTGGAGGACATGATTTCTTTGCGGCGCCTCGTTTGTCGCCGGACGGATTCTGGCTCATCTGGCTGACGTGGGATCATCCTAACATGCCGTGGAATGGCACCACGCTGTGGCTCTCCAAACTCGACGGCGCTGGGAACATAACCGAACCACGGGCGGTCGCGGGTAGCGTGTCGGAATCAGTCTTCCAACCCGAATGGTCGCCCGACGGTGGGGCAATCCTCTTCGTGTCCGATCGCAGCGGTTGGTGGAATCTCTACCGCTTCGACCTTACCTCGCGGACATCTGAACCGCTTGCACCAATGGCGGCTGAGTTCGGCGTACCGCTGTGGAGACTTGGTGCAACAACATACGCCTGTGCCGGATCGGATCGGATCGTCTGCGCCTATTCCAAGGCTGGGATCGGCCAGCTTGCAGTGCTCGATTTGAAAGACGGGGTGCTGCGGCCATTGGAGACACCGTTCACGGAGTTCAGCTCGGTCCGGGTCAATGGCCACCGCGCCGTCTTTCGCGCCGGTGCGTCCAATCACCCGGCCAGCATCGTCACGCTCGATTTGATCTCGGGCACGCATCGCATCCTAAAAAAAGAAACTGATCTTCTCGATCAACCAGGATCGCGCATTACTGACTACCTATCGACGGTAAGATCCGTTGAGTTTCCGACCACTGACGGGAACACTGCCTATGGCTTGTTCTATCCACCGTACAACCCAGACTACGTCGGCCTTACCGACGAACTTCCGCCGCTTCTCGTTAAATGCCACGGTGGTCCAACGGCCTCAGCCTCGAGCGTGCTCGACCTGACCACCCAGATCTGGACCAGCCGTGGAATCGCGGTGCTCGACGTCAACTATGGCGGCAGCGCTGGCTTTGGCCGCGTCTATCGCAATCGCCTGCACCTCAACTGGGGTATCGTCGATGTCGATGACTGTATCAATGGAGCTAAATTCCTTGTTGCAGAGGGCTTGGTCGACCACAACCGCATCGTCATCAGGGGTGGTAGTGCCGGTGGCTATACCACGCTGGCGGCGCTAACTTTTCGCGATTTCTTTCACGGTGGTGCAAGTTATTATGGGATCAGTGATCTCGCTGTGTTGGCGCGCGAAACACACAAATTTGAGTCACGCTATCTCGACTGGTTGATCGGTCCGTATCCGCAGACTCAAGAGCGCTATCGCGAACGCTCACCGCTTTATCACTTCGATCAACTATCAAGACCTGTGATTTTCTTTCAGGGAGCGGAAGACGCCATCGTGCCACCCAATCAGGCCGAGGCTCTGGTTGAAGCGTTGCGGCGCAAGGACAAGCCAGTTGGTTACTTCTTGTTTTCGGGCGAACAACACGGCTTTCGCAATGCCGCTAACATCCAGCGCAGCCTAGACGCGGAACTCCAGTTCTACGCGATCGAAGTACTCAAGGTCGGCCTCACGTTCTAGATCGCGCGATGGCGTTTTCTCGCGCGTGCGTGCGTGCGCGCAAGGGCGCGTCAATTTTGGTCAGCTCAGACTATTTTGCCTGCTCGTAAACCCGACGGTGCGTTAGCGAAAATGGAAATAAAAGAAATGAGCGAGGCAACGCAAAGATCGGGGCAGCACCTTCACATAGCGAATGTGAGCAACGAAGATGAGATCAATACAGCTATGGCAGGCGGCGATGCCCATCGTTGCCGTTCTCAGTGTTGGATCACCCGACGTCGCGGCGGGCCGAATTAGCGCGTTCCGCAAGGGACTTGGTGAAACGGGCTATACCGAGGACCGGAATGTTCAGGTTGAGTATCATTGGTTCGAAGGCCAATACCAGCATTTAACTGTTGTGCTGGATGATCTGATACAGCGCCATGTGGCGGTAATGGCCATTCCTGGCAGCACCCCTATTTCGCTCGCCGCCAAATCAGCGACCAACACCATTCCGATTGTGTTCGGCGTCGGCGAAGACCCGGTGAGGCTGGGCCTTGTAACGAGCTTTGCTCAACCGGGTGGCAACGCGACCGGGATTAATTTTTTCGGCATCGAGACTGAGGCCAAGCGACTCGGACTAATGCACGATCTGCTACCCAAGGCAGCTAGTTTTGCTGTGCTGCTCAATCCATCCAATCCTCGATACAGTGAGGCGACGTCGAAATCGCTTAGTGAAGCCGCTAGCACTCTAGGATTGGATATTGTTTTCTATAAAGCCAGCACCCCAGGTGAGATCGACGCAGCCTTCACCGCTATGGCGCGCGACCGGGCTGATGCCCTCTTTATTGGAGGCGAGGCGCTGTTCGCTAGCCGAAGCGTGCAGATTGCCACGTTGGCGGTACGCGACCGACTACCTGCAAGTTTTTCTTCACGCGAAACGGTTCAGGCCGGACTGCTGATGAGTTATGGTATCAACCTTATCGACCTGGCACGTCAGGTCGGTATTTATACTGGCAGCATACTCAAAGGTGCCAAGCCCGCAGACCTTCCGGTCCTGCAATCGACCAAGTTCGAATTCGTCATCAATCTCCAGACTGCACGTTCGCTAAACCTCGACATCCCGCCGACGCTCCTTGCCCGCGCCGACGAGGTAATTGAATGAGACGGCGCGAGTTCATCACGCTTCTCGGCAGTACGGCAGTCGCATGGCCGCTCTTTACGTTTGTGATATTGGACCTGCAAGACAGGAGAGGCGTTTTCATCAATCGCAAAGTATGCCCAACAGTCGTAACCCAGAAAATTGCGAAGTCATCTAACCTTGGCGGCGAGCTAGCTTATTCCAATGGTTATAGGATTTGGCAGACATCTTGCAGATCTCGAGTAAGTATCGAAGCTCCAACGCACTCGCTGAGTAGTGGCCTCGAACAATGAAGCGGTCATCATCATCTTCGAACTTTATCTTATATTTTTGTCTATTATCATAAAAAAAAGTCCCGGGTTTAGCGGTAAAATGTGCGATTTTCACACGCGCCGGCTCGAGAGCATATGCAGCCCGCAAAGTCTCCAAGAGACTGTATTTATCGTCGCCGGGTATGCCAACGCATATGCTCAGCGTCGGTTCAATGAAGTGACCTCTTAGCTTCCGTAGGATTTCACGGTAGCTTGCATGTTTGTACTTTCGACTAAAGTATCGGCGAAGCTTTGGATTTGTAGATTGAAAACTTAATTCGAGTTCCTTAACTAGTTTGAGCATCAACAAAACGTTCTCGCTTAGATTGGCGATCGGTAGCAGCTCTGCAAACTCAATCGGAATTTTCTTATTTCCCAAATACATGTTGTACGCTCTAGCAAATTCTTCGGCTCTCGCAGCCGTTAGATTTATTATAGGGCCATCCAACCTAACGGCGTCCACTCTTATCTTCGTAGCTCTCTCCATTAAGTGGATAATTTTGGACATGGGAACCAAAGAATAAGACGCTTCTATCGAACAACGATGTCCAAGGCCTAGCTTTTCCACTTCAACGTAATTCGGGATGGTGACGATCTGTTGATTGCGAAGCACTATTCGATCACGGGTTTTAGATTGCCAGGAATACATTTGGCCTTTCCGAACATCGCGCCAAATCGCCCTTCACCTCTGTTCACGAGACTATTGGCTAAGAGCCTCACAAAGTGCGGACTCAAATCCTTGCGAGTAACGTATCGGATCTCGGTAACCGGCCCAATGGAAATTCAAGATTCGGGCGCGACAAGCGGGACACTTACCGCACGCGGCCCTACCATTCCTGTAGCAACTCCAAGTTAGTCTAAAATCAAAATTATTCATTTTGCCAAGGCGAATCGCCTCGAACTTATTCATACCTAACAAAGGGGCAGTTATTTGAATATTTCCGTATTTTAGTCCCCTGTTTATAGCTCGCTCTGCAAATCTTAAAAACGTAGAATCCGAATCAGGATAACCTACGGAACCGTGTAAGGCATCCTGTAGATTTGAGCCCAGGTATATAGTGTGTATGTCATTTACCTCCGCTATCGCTGCGGCATGGGCTAAAAAGATCATATTCCTGCCAGGAACATAAAAACGGTAGGAATGCTTGTACGATCCTATATTCGGACTCAACAAGTGTGAGCGTTTTGCGCTTTCAAGAGCACGGAAATCAAGGGTCACAACTATATGAGGTGCCCGCGCTGCCAAGGCTTTGACAATTTGCCGCGCACAGCTAATCTCCTTAAGATTTATTTGACGATAATTGAATGTCAAAAAGTAGACCTGATTACTCCTCTGTAGCGCGACTATAGAGGCAACGGAACTATCAATTCCACCGCTTAACAGCACTAATGCCTTTTGTTGATTGCTTTTTTTCAACATCTCTCTGCAGGTGTGCCGAATTTAACACCTGAATTCTCCAGGTAGTAATACCCCAAGTTTTCCCAGAACTTTCCACTGAAAAAATGACTAACCGGAGTCTCGTTAGGGCGAATCAGAATGGTGTCAGGTCGAATGTCATTAGGCGTGCCCCCACCGACGTAATTAAAGTAGACAACGCGTCCTTTTCCTACCGGGTCAATTCGAAGATGCATCGTCCCAAATCTAACTCCCACACCTTTTGTGAAGTGAGGAAGAGAAAAAAGGCGACGGAACGGAACTTATACCGTAACACTCAAAATCCGAATCCCGTCCACCGTGGCGCCTTTTTGAAACTCATTCGATGGAGCATTCGGACCGTTTCTAGCAATGCCGATTCCGGTTCCTTCATCACCTTTGCTCCGACTGGATATTGTACCTGTTTCGCAGAAAGGGCAGTTGACGAGGGTGCCGAAAGCAAATTTCTACGAAAGTAGGAATTGGCTGCGCTCTCACTAAATTTGAACCCATGCTTAGCTGCCAATGCGACAAACCGTTTTGCGTTCTTTGAACCATCAAGGGCCGCCTGGCATTCCTTCAAAAGCTTAGGGTCCTGGTTCACCGCTTTAATAAACGATTCAACGAGAGCTTCGGCCCGCATGTCTACCTCCATACGTGGCTGAAATTTGAGACTTAAAGTCTGCAATTAGCACGAATCAACAACTAGGCCTAGAGCCTATTCTTTCACTTAGGACAAAAGTCAAAACTGTTTCCTGTTCTGCCATCTTGGCCTTTTCGAGTGGAGCGCGTTCCAAGAGTGCTGAGCCAAAACGCAATCTGCTGCTTGATGGGCTTCGCCTCCTTCGTCAGCTAAGGCCTAGCTGAATTCCCGTCAGGAATTCCCGTCAGAACGTCTACTCAGAGAGGGAGTTCCGAACACATCAATATTTAATTAGTTGCTTGCGCGTGATATACTATACTGCATTTTTGCGCTCATCATCCGGCTATGATGTCTCGCGTGCTCGGGGAACACCTACGTTCAGTATATCATTGCCGTTCGATTTAGTGGATCAGAACGAGAAATGGTAGAATTTGAAACTGCGGATGATTGCTTAGAGAATATTCCTCGTGTAAGGGCACAAGATTATCTAGCCAACCAAAGCTTATTGCCTCCAATTTTTGCCGAACCAATAATATTTACTGACTTGTTTTCCAGACAGCCGATATTGAAACTTTCTGAATGCCAAGACTCTATGTTAAGCTCGATTTCACTCCGCGTAATAAAAATCGCTGAGAACTTTACCAGAAAATCCAAAACACTTAAGTGTACTTATAGGGAGTATTTGGAATCGGTGAGATTAAACCCAGATTTGGGTTTATGGTGCGAACAGCCTCTACCCAACGAACTATGTAAGCTGATTTCGATGCCGGGTCCTCTTGATCAGCCCGATTATAACGCCTCCTGGTACATGTTTCTGTCTAACGCAAAAACTCAATTGTCTCTGCACTTTGACATTGATTTCAGACACAACTTGATGTTGCAACTGTTCGGAACAAACCGATACGTTCTGATATCGCCTCGGTATTCGAAGAGATTAATTCCTTATTTCAATTTCAGTTTGCTCGCATTGAAAAACTTCGACAAAGCAGAGAAAAGGGAATTTTTGAAATACAACAAAGCATTTGAATGTGTTCTCCATCCTGCAGAGACCCTGTTCATTCCAAAGTCATGGTGGCATTACATTGAATACCTGGATCTTTCTATGTCTGTTAGTTTGCGCTACGCGCGAACACCATTTGATAAGGGATTTGCCCTCCTACCTCGCAGTTATTTACTCCAAAACATTGCAAATGACATCATTGAGGAGCGATCGGGATCGGTGCTCTTCCCCTCACAATTTAAGGAGTTATTTGATTCATACTATAGAGAGAGCGCTAACCCGCTGGAGTTGTATAAGCGCTTTTACGATACCAAGAAGAAGCTGTATCGCGAAATATCAACGGCGTCATTGCAGGGGACGTATGTGAACGACGCGTTCAATTTGGAACTCAGACGCATTAGGTCTCGCAAAGGTCAGATGGGACCTCTGTCGCAACCAATTGCATATGAAGGCAGCAATCCAGACAAACCAATTTCGAACAAGCAAATGAAGTTAATTGCAGAATTGGCAAGACGTAACCCCTCGATTTGTTTGGATACTGAATTCTTTGCGTATTCTGGGCAACGAAAGAAACTCGAAGACTTCACCCGGCTGGAAGCTGCGCAAGTAGTAGACTTACTGTTGAATTTGTCTTCACATCACCACCACTGAATGTTGTCTTTATTTTCACTTTTGCGGTCGGTGCAGCATTCACCGCCACGCACCGGCACTTTGGATGAGTTTTTTGGATGTCGGTAGTTAAAATCAGTTGGCTTGAGATGTGTAAAAGGTGAGCTTAGACGCTCGACTATTCCAGGCGGAGAAAACAATGACGAAGGTCTTTCTGGCTGGTCCTCTGTTTACGGCGGCGGAGCGGTCCTTCAATGCCGACCTAGCACGGTTTCTAGAAGCACAAGGGCTTGAGGTCTGGCTTCCGCAAGAGAACGAACCCCGCAACCGTACTGCACAGGCTATCTTTCGAAAGGATGTAGAGGGAATCGATTGGGCCGACATGATCATAGCCTGCATGGACGGCCGCGTTCCCGATAGCGGCACGGCGTGGGAATGCGGATACGCGTTTGCCAAGAGTAAGCCAATCATCTGCTACCGAACTGATTTCCGCGGAGCTGGAGAGACGAAAGCGACTCCTTACAATCTGATGCTGAGTGAAAGTGCAACATCACATTTCGAACTTCCCTTCGGGAACCAAACACGGGACCTACAGAAACGCTTGCTTGAGCACATACGAAAAGCTGCGCGACCGACCAAAGCAAAGCGATAGATGAGACTCTACTCATTACTGGATGAGAGTTGGGGCTCACGTCACCCGCACAAAAGCCAAGCGGCATGACGCTTCCCGACAGCTTATGAACAGTTGTCGGGATTTACTATCTATCAGCAGCTGCGCACGACGGCGGTGTCGTTTTAAGCAACTATCTCAATGTCTTGCCGGTGCAGCGCTTCCCCATTTTTAGCTCGGGAAGCGGCGGGGAGGCGCGCGGGATCGCGGCGAACATCGCCAAGCTGCCGGAGCTATTGCTGAAGAAAAGGTCACGCGTTCCGTAAGAAACTTAAGCGGCTCAGCGACCGTCAGCGCACTTTTGTGCAGACCGGAGGGGCGGCGGAGTCGATAAGGAATGAGGGGGCTTGGGGCGCACCGCCCGTGCTGACCGCGAGTGGTGGATTTGCATGGGGGACTCAAGGGCCGACCATGCGGCTTGAGATGCCCGAATCAGCACGGCTTCATCCGAAAAACGAGGATTATGGATGCGAACTGGGTTAGAGTTCGGTGTGCGTCTGAACAATGTTAGACAATCCCAGCCTGAACTCCAATTTACAATCTCCTGAATCATGACGCCGCCGCCTGCGGCTGCAACACCGCGCGCGACGCTGTCCGCCGAAACCGTCAAGCTGCGGTAATGTTCTTTTTGTTGTTCTGGTGAGCATGGAATTCCGAGCATGCTTGAGTGATGAATGAAAGCCGCACCGGTTCGCGACAAGATACGGAGAATTTCTGGTATGTATGACTCAATAATTTCCGCGTCGGCATGCACGAGTGAATCGAAAGAGAAGACGAAATCGCAGCTACGGTCTTTGATGCCGTAGAGAGACAGGCCGTCGTTCTTGATAAACGTAGCGCGCCGAACGTTCGAAAATATGCGTCGACACGAATCTACGCATTCTTGCGACAGATCGACGCCGATATAGCGCTTGCAGTTCGGAATGAGGAACTTCGTCCAACGACCATATCCCGGCGCGATTTCTAGGATGGTCCGAGTAGGAAGAAAACGGTGTAAACGCGGGTAGAGCGAGCCAAACCATTGCGGTTCGCTTCCGCCCCACGAAACGGACCATTCTTCGCCGCCTGCGTCCCAGTTATGACCGCCATCCCAAACAGCGACGTTCCAGGCAATGTCTGGCATGAGAGGCCTTTTCGTTCTGGAATGTGAGAGTAACGAAGGATATTACCTTGCCGACGATTATGTCTCAACAGCCGCACGCCAAACTCGATGAACTCGATGACTCCCGCGCCACGCCGCCGATTGCGCAATTGAAGAAGATCGGCTTTGAGGTCGGCAAGAGCTTTGAGTTGGACAAACCAATCCTGGTGTTCGCAAGGCTTTGGAAAGCGCTCCCGAGGATGCGCAGCAACTGATGGCATGGAAAGGTTGCCGATCTCCCGGTAATGCGATCGACCAAGTTAGAATTAGTCGTGAATCTCAGAGCCGCCAAAGCTATCGGGCTTAGGATTTCCGAATCGTTCCTGCTTCGCGCTGACGAGGTGATCGAATAGAACCCATTTTGCTGCAGTGCATGAGTCCGCTTTTGGCACAAAGCGGACATCCAACTGTCGCTCGGCGATTTCAGGACGGCATGTCTGCTTTTGACCCAAAGCGGACTTCGGCTCCGTTCCAATCAGCCAGTTTGAGCCCATACGATACCATACGGCGCGAAGCCATTTTTTGAGGAGCGCGCTTGATGGAGATGTTGGACCAACCAAGCTGGCGTTGGGGACTAACGCTCATCGCGTTGACTATGGGTATCGCTGCCGATGCAGCAGATTAGCGGTTGGGAACAGGCGCAGAATAGTCTCGCAAAAGCGACGTTGCGCAACGGCGGCGATTATTTTCCGGTCTAGGCGATGCCGCTCGGTCCCGGCACATTCTCATCGCTTGGCGCTGATTTCGTCGCGCTCAGTGAGGGCTTTGGGGGTTGGGTGCTTCATTTGTAAGTCGAGAACGCCGCCTTGAGCGTCCACTTGATCGGATAGCGAGCAGTCCCGCGTACCCAAGCAGTTAAATCAGTGCCAGTATTGGTGACGTCGACCACACCCATGTTGGCACAGTCCCCCGTCGGGTAATCCATCCTCGTCGAATGCGCCTGGATAACAGCCGCGGATATTGTACAGTGCTGTGCGAACGCGCACATGCTATGGGCGTAAAAGCCCGGTGACCAGCCGATTTGAGTGATCGCCTCGGTATCGAACCTCGCCAGATCAGGGCCGGGGGGCTGGCCGACATAGCTGGACGAGGACCATCCATTCTGGACTAGCGGATCGTCGTCATACACGATCTTTCCATTCGGCAGCTGCCACACGATCGGCACCCCGCCGGAGCATGACGAGACGACGGTATCTCCGTCATAGCGTTGGTTTCCGACTTGGGGCTGGCCCGGCCCAGCGCCACTCAAGTGCGAAAACGTGAACGCCGTATCAGCTTTGATCACCTTCGAGAGCTCAGCCGCAGGTTCGGCGACCCACTCATGTTTCGGTTCTGGGCAAAGGTCCAGCGTCTTACAGGCGTATTGCCAAGCGTCCCCCAATTTCCCGATCGCGAAAAAGAGCCCAGCAAGGACAAGAATGAGCGCCGTGGCCTTCGCAATTTTGTCGGACATCGCGACCTCCTCAGCAAGCCCGACAGGCAGCATGGGCTGCCAAGAGCGTCGGGGTCAACTGATCTGTGCACTCACGACTTGTGCCTGTTCGGGCGTGTGGTGCCGCCTGCGCTTCACATGGATTGCGTCGCGGTTTTCGCCAATAAGCTTCATCGCGCCCCGGCTCTTCCTCGTAATAAGCATACGCGAGCTTTTGGCCCGCTTGGTCTTTGACGACAAAGCAGGCTTCCAGTTCATCGACTGACTAAGGCGGCGGGAAGCGGCGGAGATTTCGTTAGCGCCTCAAAGTCAATGAAAGACGAGCAGGACGATAGCAAAGACAATCACCAGCAACAGCGCGGCAAGGAATGGGAGTTTTCGCATAAGGGACTTTTGCGTGGTGCTACGAAGAAAATGGGGAAGGTGGTTTTACATCCGACCTATCTATCTCGTCGTTCTCCCCAGGACGAAACCAACAGAGAACACGTTAAGTGTCCGCATTGCGCCCGTTTCATGAATGGCTTTCCAGCAATCATAAAGCGTCGCTCACATTATCCGGTTTTTCGATATCGAGCATTAAATGTATGTGAGACAGAGAATGGGACAATCATCTGAGCATCATGCGCATCGTTTAAGATGACAACCTTCCATGCTTCGACGGGGTCATGTCCAACGCGAAACAATATTCTTTTAATAAGCTTTCGTGCATGCATATAAGCATCGTGCAAGGTATCCAGTTCCTTTCCACTGTCATCGGGAATGTTGGCATTTTTAGAAGACAGATTAAAATAAAAACGCGGCATCAAATTCTCCATCACACGCATACGCCAAAAAGTTGTGCGTGTTTAGAACGTACACATTAAATTCAAATCGATTTTGGCCATCGTAATTGATGCAAACAATCGTAACCTTTGATAGAAAATTGGCGACAATTTTAAATCAAAAACATTTAATCGCAATTCGCGCATCGATGCGCGTTAACTACAAACACTCAGACGAACGCGGCCGACTAGCCAGGGAATGGCCGCCAATACCGCCCAGGAGAGGAATGCAGCCAATCGGTGGTCGTTAGACCAGTAGTCGGCAACACCAATTCGAAGAACCGTCGCAGCCACAACACAGCCGAACCAATAAATTCTCTTTCCAAGGTCCTGCATGTGTTAGAGCCCCCGAAAACACAACCCTCTATAATATATACAAAGGGCCAGCCCCTTCCCGCGTGAACTACAAAACAGCAAAGCCGCCAGGCCAGTCATGGGTTCCGGCGGCTTTGCCTTTTCACCCAACCATGCAGGTTTGGGACTAGCATTTCTGGGGGTGCCGAACTGGGGTGCAAGCTGCTAACGCCCCTCTCCGACCAATTACGCCGTAGCCCTTCGTTGCATGCCCGGATGTGATGTGTGTCACGTCTTTTTTGATCCGGTGTCTAGCGCCCAAAGACAGCAAAGCCGTCGGCAGCCGGAGCCAACGGCTTTGCCTTAGTCCCCCTGAACCTTACCGTGCCCCCCAATCCCTCACACAGCATCGGCAGGGTTGTCGAAATGGCAGTGGAGCAGGGTGAGAGTTCACCTCTCTCCCTGCTTTGCGAACACCGCCCAGTCCGACCGAAGAAGAATAGCGCCTGTTAAGGCGCACTGCTGTGACTTAAGGGCAACGCCCTGACGAATTTTGATCAACTGTGATGATCGTCATTTGCACTGCCAGCGACTGAGAATATTACGACCATCGAGAGGCAATCCACTTTTAGTGGAGGGGAGCATGATTGATGCGGTCTTAACCGTTGGCGTCTTCACGACGCTGGGTTTGTGCATTGTCGGCTTCGGTGCCTGGGCACATAAGTGAGTTCTGTGAGGCTCACAGCAAACGGCTATTTGTCTTTGGTTGTCTGGCGTTCGAGCCAAGCAAGGAATGCTGCCGCTACTTGTTCACGAAGTTCGGCCTTACTTAATTTGCGGCGGGGCTTTGATTGCATGAGCGGGGTCGCGCCTTTAATATCTTCAACGCCCTGCTGCCGCATACGGTCGCGGCTATTTATTCGAGACCAATTCACACGTCGGCCCATAACGTCGTCGCTCATTTCGACAATCGACGCTTATTGATGATGAAGGGCGCGAAGGGGAGGATTTCGTGGCCCACCCGTGGCGGTGCACAGCCAATCAACAGGTGGCCCGCAGAATGAACCCCAGCCGCTAAAGCAGCCGGGGTTCGACGCCGGGCGATTGAGGGTGAGGGGCTGGGGGCTCACGGCGCTAAGGTATTGATTTGCCGTAGGCCAGAAATATTCCCGGTCGTTGCGCAGATCAGATCGGGGCAGGAGGGATTTCCTCGGGCCACTAGTGGCAACGCAGCAACAGCGCTGCACCAAACAAATCACCCTCGCGTGACCGTCAACCCCGCTAGCGCCCAATGTAAACCGTAGCGGTACCGCAATCGCAGGCGATGTTGGCGGGATCAACCGTGAAGAAGGAAAGGCAAATGGCACTGCCAGCGCACGAACAACTAATCACTGATGAGAAACTCATTGCTGAGGCAAACGAGTTTGCTGATGATGTGGTGAAGATTAGAGATGATCTCTTTCATGCCTTGGGCAGGATTGGTAGTGCGCTAATGCTCGCAGGACCTGATGATGAGGAGGAATGGCAAGCTTGGCTCCAGGAGCAATCGGATAAGAGAAGGGAACAGGCTGGTGATGAGTGGGAAAAAGAAAGACAATTTGATCCGTTTGATCCTCGTATTGCCCAGCTACTGATGGCTTATGAAGCCCGCCAAAACTATGAGCTAGAGGTGCTGCTAAGGATAAAAGAGATCAAGTTTCCACAGACCAAGAAGATGCCCAACCCAGCAACCCTAAAAGATCAAAGTAAACATAGCTGGCGATAGGCTATTTGTTTGGTCACGTTTTTTGTTTGTTGTTGCGGCGGCGGCGAGCAGCGTTCTGAAAATTCGACTTCGGAGGCGGGGTGGGGCAAAAAAACGCTTGGCCTCGACCGCGCAATGGAGTTTCGCAAATTTGTGAGAAATTCCTCGATACATATCCATCGGCCCCACGCTGGCAGCGCACGGCCAACGGCAGTGCAGCGCTGGCGCAACAGTTGGAAGAGAATGCCTTTGGGGCGGAGATCGTTACGCTGGTTCGGTTAAATCAGTAGTCGTCGGCCTGCGGCCGTGTCAAAACATAAAACAAAAGCAGCAGCCCGAGCATCCCGAAGAGTATGAGGCGAATGTCTGCTAGGGCGCGCGCCGCCCAGGCTGCACACGCGTAAAGCAATAGGACGG
>Ga0310913_10000178_pt1 | contig 26651 bp, 27 predicted proteins | sample GREbulkMGOX082_FD_203447 | JGI IMG/M metagenome (GOLD analysis project Ga0310913, IMG submission 203447) | Lab enrichment of tropical soil microbial communities from Luquillo Experimental Forest, Puerto Rico - GRE.bulkMG.OX082 | ecosystem: Environmental > Terrestrial > Soil > Tropical forest >...
ACTATGCGATCCCGGACTCGGGGCTTCGCCGACGCCGGCGCCAGCAGATGGCCCATGATGTTGCCGAAGAGGTCTAGGCGCGCCGCGGAAAGCCAGGCGGTCAGGTCCGGGTCATCGAGCCAGCGCAGTTGATTGCGGTAGTAGGCCAACGTGATGCGCAGCCAATCGAGGTCGGTGTCGGGGTGCGGCAACGGCACGCAAAGCTCGTTCTTCACGCTGTCGTCCGGGTACGAGGCTTCGACGTGAGCCGCTAGCGCGGCGCTGAACACCTGTTGGCACCCGCGCACGCTTTGCAACGTGATCCGGCCGGCATCGAAAATGGGTGTGGCAGGCCGCTTTTCGGCGCCATCCGCGGTGCAGTCGACGTACAGCGCGGCGCCGTCCATAGCCACGGTGCCACCCTCGAGCACCACCTTGTCGTCGTCGATGCGCACCAGGTGGCCCATGCGCACGACGTCGGTGATGCGCCGCAGCTGATCCAGTTCCGCTCGGGTGACGGTCGCGCAGCGGTACATGGTGGGCCGGATCGCCGGGTCGATCCGCAGCAGGGCGCCCGCGCCCTCGAGACGGCAGAACAGATCGTCGACCGACTCGGCGTCCCTGATGGCTTGCAGCTGCGCGGTGAAGGTGGCCTTGATCAGGTCGGCGAACAACGATCCGGGCTGGATCGTCGCGCGATCCAGCAACCAGGAATCGCGGGGCATGATCCAGGTCAGCCGGTCCGGCGCGATGCCCTGGCCCAGCAGCCACAGGCACGTGTCGATGCCGGTCTTGCCGGCCCCGACGACGACGTAGCGCTCGCGGGCGCCGCGCCTGGCCAGGTCGTTCGGCGGGACGCATTCGACGCCGGGGGCAACCTGATAGGGCGGCGGACGCATGGAGGGAACCATGACGCGCATGTACGTGGCGTCGACGACGCGGTGCGCGTCGACGGTGTAATCGGTGCCGGCCAGCGTCGTGAACCGGCCGTCGCCGCGGTACTCGCTCATCGGGAAGTAGCTGACCCGCCCGGTCGGCAGGAATTGCCGCTGCATGACGTGGTCGTAGTACGCGCACACTTCACCGGCGGTGGCCAATTCGTAAAGCCCTTCATTCCAGCCGACTTGGTCGATGGTGTCGCTGCCGAGGGGCACCGAGTTGACCCCGTAGAACGCCGACGGCTGATGCAGTCGCACGAACGGGTAGGCCGTGGTCCAGTGCCCCCCCGGCTGGTGATAGCGATCCACCAGCACCACGCGTGCGTCCGTCTCCGCGACGAGCGTGTCGATGAACGCCATGCCCATGGCGCCCGCGCCGACCACCAGGTAGTCGGCCTCGATGGTGTGCATACGGCTGTAAAGGCTAGTCCGCGCCCGGTATATACAGCGGAAATCCCTCCGTCGACCACCCCACCGGCTGGTTGCGCCACTCTTCTGGAAACTCGGGCAGCGCGAAGTCGTTCTCATAGGCCGAGCAACCGACACTGCGACCGATTTCTAATGCCACATCGGCCAATTTGCTCAGCTCGATCCCTGTACCCCGCGGCATGATGTCGGTGACACACTTGCCGACAATCGCCGTCACACGCGGCAGGTAGTTCAGCACGAAAACGTATTCTCCTGGCCGCTGGCCGGTGACTTCATAGGCCTCAGGGTTCGGGGTCCGCAGGTCCAGTCCCGGCGGGCACTCCTCCCGCATCATGTCCCGAACCCCGTCGACCTCACGCTCGCCGTCAGCGGCCTGGTAGATCGACACTGTGACGGTGCGGGTGTACCCCGTTTCCCGGTCCCCCCAGCTGCACCATAGAGAATGGTCCCAGAATTCTTCGGCGGCTTCGGAGGTGGGTCGGGTGTTTTTGGGCAGCATCTCGCTGATATGGAAGTAGGGCTCCAGCTTTTCGGCGATGAGATCCCGGCGCCCGGTGTAGCTCCGCGGCGGCTCGGTCATGAGTCACCTCCTTTGGTCGTCTGCTCATGCCCCGGTTTGCGGGAAGGCCGTGATGATCTTCCCGTCGGTCGCCGAAATCACGACCCGAGGCGTGAAAACATACGTGCCGTCTGGCAGGGACATTCTCCGGTACAGAGCGAACGTATCGTTGTCTTGGTTGTACTCCACCCGCTCGGGGTACGCCAGCGTAGCGCCGATCGCGTAATCGGCGAGATAGCGCCAATTGCCCGCGGTCGGCCACCGTGTGTTTGCAATATCGTCCCAGTCCCGAAAGTGTCGCAATTGGATATGCAGCAGCCCGTACTTGTCGTTGCCGCAATACAAGACCGAGTCACTCGAGGGCAACGACCGGAATCCCGCGCTGATCGGCGCACGATAGAAGGCCCTGACGACCTTGTCCGGGTCCTGACCGCGCGCGCGGCACGCCGCCCACACCTTGGGTTGATAGGGAGGAAAAGGCACCGGGGCGGGCGGCGGCACCTGTGGCTTAGGACCATATCCGACGGCTTGGTAGGACGGTTCCAGCGATCCGAGTGTCGCCGCCCCGCCGCGGGATCCCACGGCGGTTGCAGCGACCACTCGGTTGATTTCTTGTGTCTTGGCGGCGAGAAATTTGGAGAACGTCGCAGCACCGGCGGGAGTGTCTAACGCCAGCGCCTGCCGATTCGCGACAGCGCTCTCGATGGCCGCCCCGATGGCGTCTAGCTGCCGCCGCCCTCGCAGCGCGCTGCCATAGGCAGCCTGCAACGTGGGAACGACTACCCTGTCAGCCCCGCCGGGTACTCGGACCCTCTCCGCCAACACCGTTTCGCGGGCTCGCGCCGCACCGGCGGCGAGACCGGTCTCTTCGGACACGCCGAAACGGTAATCAGGCCGAACATGTGCGACAAGTCACCTTGCCAGCACCACGGGGATTTACTAGGATATGCAAGTATTCGCTACAAACGCTATCCGAGGACACCCATGACCACACAGATCCAGCACTTCATCGATGGGAAGCGCACCACCGGCCAGTCCACCCGCACCGCCGACGTCTTCGACCCCAGCACCGGCCGGGTGCAGGCGAAGGTCCCCATGGCCGGCAACGCCGACATAGACGCGGCGGTGGCCTCGGCCGTCGAAGCCCAAAAGGGCTGGGCCGCGTGGAATCCGCAGCGCCGCGCCCGGGTACTGATGCGATTCGTCGCACTCGTCAACGACCACATTGACGAGCTGGCCGAGTTGCTGTCCTCCGAGCACGGCAAGACGGTGCCCGACGCGCGCGGTGACATCCAGCGCGGCGTCGAGGTGATCGAGTTCTGCATCGGGATTCCGCACCTGCTCAAGGGCGAGTACAGCGAGGGCGCCGGCCCGGGCATCGACATCTACTCAATGCGCCAGCCGCTCGGCGTGGTCGCCGGCATCACCCCGTTCAACTTCCCGGCGATGATCCCGCTCTGGAAAGCCGGACCGGCCCTTGCCTGTGGAAACGCGTTCGTGCTCAAGCCCAGCGAGCGCGACCCGTCCGTTCCGGTGCGACTGGCCGAGCTGTTCATTGAGGCCGGTCTGCCGCCGGGCCTGTTCCAGGTCGTCCACGGCGATAAGGAAGCCGTCGACGCCATCCTGCACCACCCCGACATCAAGGCGGTGGGTTTCGTCGGCAGTTCCGACATCGCCCATTACATCTACTCGACGGCCGCGGCCACCGGCAAGCGGTCGCAATGCTTCGGCGGCGCCAAGAACCACATGATCGTGATGCCCGACGCCGACCTCGACCAGGCCGTCGACGCGCTCATCGGCGCCGGGTACGGCAGCGCCGGCGAACGCTGCATGGCGATCACCGTCGCGGTGCCCGTCGGCGAGCAAACCGCGGAACGGTTGCGCGCCAGGCTGGTTGAGCGGGTCAACAACCTGCGCGTCGGGCACAGCCTGGACCCCAAGGCCGACTACGGTCCGCTGGTCACCGAGGCCGCGCTGGCACGGGTGCGCGACTACATCGGCCAGGGCGTCGAGGCGGGCGCCGAAATCGTCGTCGACGGCCGCGAGCGGACCAGCGACGACCTGGCATACGGTGACGCGAACCTCGAGAGCGGCTTCTTCATCGGCCCCACCCTGTTCGACCACGTCACCCCCGAGATGTCGATCTACACCGACGAGATCTTCGGACCGGTGCTGTGCATCGTGCGCGCCCACGATTACGAGGAGGCGCTGCGCCTGCCCTCGGAGCACGAGTACGGCAACGGCGTGGCGATCTTCACCCGCGACGGCGACACCGCCCGCGATTTCGTCTCGCGGGTGCAGGTGGGCATGGTCGGCGTCAACTTTCCGATCCCGGTCCCTTTGGCCTATCACACCTTCGGCGGCTGGAAGCGCTCCGGCTTCGGCGACCTCAACCAGCACGGCCCGACATCGATCCAGTTCTACACCAAGGTCAAGACCGTCACGTCGCGGTGGCCGTCCGGCATCAAAGAAGGCGCCGAATTCGTCATCCCCACAATGGATTAGGGCCGCGGCCCCATGGATCTATTTACGTTGAACGACGACGAACGCGTCATCACCGAGACGGCGGCCGCGTTCGCCGCCAAACGCCTCGCCCCATACGCCCTGGAATGGGACGCCACCAAACACTTTCCGGTAGACGAGTTGCGCGAGTCCGCCGAACTCGGCATGGCGGCGATCTACTGCCGCGATGACGTTGGCGGCAGCGGGCTGCGTCGGCTCGACGGGGTCCGCGTCTTCGAGCAGTTGGCCATCGCCGACCCGACGACCGCCGCGTTCCTGTCCATCCACAACATGTGCGCGTGGATGATCGACACGTTCGGCACCGCCGAACAACGCAAGATCTGGGTTCCGCGATTGGCCTCGATGGATGCCATCGCCAGCTACTGCCTCACCGAGCCCGGCGCCGGGTCCGACGCCAGCGCTTTGAGCACCCGCGCCGTCAAGCAGGGCGACGACTATGTGCTCGACGGCGTCAAGCAGTTCATCTCCGGCGCGGGAGCGTCGGATGTCTACCTTGTGCTGGCAAGGACCGGCGGCGAGGGCCCGCGCGGCATATCCGCCTTTGTCGTCGAAAAGGGCACGGCGGGGCTGAGTTTCGGCGCGCTTGAGGAGAAAATGGGCTGGCACGCACAACCCACCGCCCAGGTGATCCTGGAGGGCGTGCGGGTTCCCGCCGACGCGATGCTGGGTGGCGCCGACGGCGAGGGTGCCGGCTTCGGCGTCGCGATGAACGGCCTCAACGGTGGTCGGCTCAACATCGCCGCGTGCTCGCTGGGCGGCGCGCAGGCCGCCTTCGACAAAGCGGGCGCCTATCTGCGCGAGCGGCAGGCGTTCGGCTCTTCCCTGCTCGACGAGCCGACCATCCGGTTTACCCTGGCCGACATGGCCACCGGACTTCAGACGTCGCGAATGATGTTGTGGCGGGCCGCGAGTGCGTTGGACGCCGACGACTCCGACAAGGTCGAGCTGTGCGCGATGGCCAAGCGCTATGTCACCGACACGTGCTACGAGGTGGCGGACAAAGCCCTGCAACTGCATGGCGGCTACGGCTACCTGCGTGAGTATGGTCTGGAAAAGATCGTCCGCGATCTGCGGGTGCATCGAATCCTGGAAGGGACCAACGAAATCATGCGGGTGGTCATCGGCCGGGCCGAGGCCGCGCGGTTCCGGGCCACAGTGTAGGAGGGGGACGCTAATGTCGGCTATCGCGTTCTTGGGACTGGGCCACATGGGGGCACCGATGTCGGCGAATCTGGTTGCCGCCGGTCACGTCGTGCGCGGGTTCGATCCGGTGCCGACAGCGGCGGCGGCCGGGGCCGCGGGCGGCGCCACCATATTCGACAGCGCCGCCGACGCGGTCGCCGAGGCCGACGTGGTCATCACCATGCTGCCCAACGGCGACCTGGTCAGGCGTTGCTATTCCGACGTGTTGCCCGTCGCGCAGGCCGGCGCGCTGTTCATCGACAGCTCCACGATCTCGGTCAACGACGCCCGCGAGGTGCACTCGATGGCCGAATCGCGGGGGGTTTCGCAGCTGGACGCGCCGGTCTCGGGCGGGGTGAAGGGTGCCGTCGGCGGGACGCTGGCGTTCATGGTGGGCGGCGACGAGCCCGCGCTGGAGCGCGCACGGCCCGTGCTGGAACCGATGGCGGGCAAGATCATTCACTGCGGCGCGGCGGGGGCCGGCCAGGCCGCCAAGGTGTGCAACAACATGGTGCTCGCGGTGCAGCAGATCGTGATCGGCGAGGCGTTCGTGCTGGCCGAGAAGCTGGGGCTCTCGGCGCAGTCCCTGTTCGACGTGATCACCGGCGCGACCGGCAACTGCTGGGCGGTGCACACCAACTGCCCGGTGCCGGGACCCGTGCCGACGTCACCGGCCAACAACGACTTCAAGCCGGGATTTGCGACCGCGCTGATGAACAAGGACCTGGGGCTGGCGATGGACGCGGTGGCCTCAACCGGTTCGTCGGCGCCGCTGGGCACCCACGCCGCCGAGATCTACGCCAAGTTCGCCGCCGACCACGCCGCCTTGGACTTCAGCGCCGTGATCGAGGCGCTGCGCTAAAACTGATTCGAGCTGAGCCAAAAGCCGTGTTTCACTAAACCTTTCGCCCCAGAAATGCGGCCAGCTGATCGGCCGGCGCGCGCTCGGAGGCACACGGCTGCTCTTCGCCGAAGGGCTTGCCCGCCCCGCGGAATTCGGGCGACACAAATGCGCGCACGGAGGCCAGCTGTTCGGCCGCCAACTCCGGGTCCAGATCGGTGGACTGGTTGCTGGCGACCGCCAGGTCCCACGCGTGGGTCAGCACATCGCAGGTGCGCATCCCGACGAAGATCTGTCCGGGGACTTCCCCGAACGGCAGCTTGAAAATGGTGGACATCCCGTCAGGCCCGGCGAAGACTTCTTGAGCCGCGGCGGCTGCGGCCCGGTGGGCCGCGGCGACGTCATCGGGCCGGGCTGGCGGCTCATCGGTGGTGCCCGACCATATCCCGACGTGCTCGTTGCCGCCGATCACGTGCTCGATCAGGTCTTGAATGGTCCACTCCGAGCACGGCGTGGCGGCGCCGAGCTGTTCGGGGCCGACGTTGGCAAGGACGCCGGCGAACGCGTCCTGAGCGCGTTGGTGAGCAACTAGTGGGTCCACTTTTCCTGCCCTCCTCGATTCATTCTGAGAAATCACCTGCGTTGCGCCGCAACGTTTCGATGGACGACACCAGCGCCTGCGATTCGTCGGCTGCCATCCCGATATCGGCGAACACCTGCTCGTTGAGCGTAACGGTCGCATCCTCGACCGTGGCGCGGCCGAGGTCGGTGATTTCCACCAGCGTCGTCCGCCCGTCGGAGGGGTGCGGCACCCGCCGCACCAGCCCGTCGGCCTCCAACCGGCGGATGGCGTGGGTCACGCTGGTGACGTGCACCTGCAGCCGATCGGACGCTTTGGTGATCGGCAGCGCTCCGGTCCGGCTGAACGCCAGCAGGCGCAGCAGCTCGAAGCGGGAGAAACTCAAGTCGTAGGGGCGCAGCGCTGACTCGACGCGGGCCAGCAGGATTTGATGCGCGCGCATCACCGAGGTGACCGCGACCATTCCCTGCGACACATCGCCCCACCCGGCACGATCCCAGTTGCCGCGTGCGGCGGCGATCGGATCGCGCTTCTGGGGTCGTGCTGCGGCCACGCCCTTTCTTACCGCATCTGCGGCCGAGGCGTGGCCTTTCCTATGGCGGACAGCACCGCCAGCGTCGACGCGCGGTTACCCACGGTAATCCGCGCGCCGCCGTCGGCGTAGCAGCGGACGTGGAGCCCGCTGTCGGCGAAAACCTCATGCCACTGCCGACCCCTCGACGGCAGGTACATGAAGTTCGCATGGGCATCGGTGCTGTATATCCCCAACGCGCTCAGGCGCATCCCGAGATAGCGACGTTCGGCGTTGATCGCCTGGATCCGTTGCATCAGTTGGTCCTCGGCCTGGTAAGAGGCCGCCACCGCAAGCAAACTGGTGATCGCGATGCCGAACGGCAGCTGCTGGGACCACAGCGTATGAGCCAGCTCCGGCGAAGCCAGCCCGTAACCGATCCGCAGCCCGGCGAGCCCGTACGCCTTGGAGAACGTCCGCACCACCACAACGTTGGGAAAACGCGCAATCAGCGCCAAAACGTCGATGCGGTACTCGGTCGCGGCGAATTCGATGTACGCCTCGTCGAGCACCACGACGGTGTCCCGCGGCACCCGGCTCATGAACCTCAAGAGGTCGGCCGTTGGCTCCATCGTGCCGGTCGGGTTGTGCGGCCGGCACACCACGACGACGCGGGCGCTCGCGGCGGCCTCAGCCAGTCCGTCAAGGTCGTTGTGGCCGCGTGCGTCGAGCGGGACGGTCAGCGTGTTCAGCCGCGCCATCTGCGCGACGATCGGATAGCCGTCGAAGGTCGGCGACGTCATGGCTATCGCGTCACCCGGAGTGGTGAGCGCCTGGAGGGCCTGCAACACCACACCCGTGGCGCCGGCACCCAGCACCACCCGGTCGGCGGGCAGGCCGATGCGGTTGGCGATCAAGCTGCGCAGCCGCTCGGGCAGGAACTCCGGATACCGGTTGGCCGCATAGATGGAACGGATCAACGCCGACCGCACCGCCGGCAGCGGCGGGAATGGATTCTCGTTGAGCGACAACGCACGTGGATCGACAGCGTTCGGAAACGCGTCATCGACGTCGGCGGCGAAGATGCTCGGGACGGGTTGCATCAGCCGCGTCCGCCCCAGCGCACCGCCGCGGCGCCCGCGAAGTCGCCGGCGTGGGCGAAGGCCGCCATCATGACGACATCGCCGGCCTTGACCTGCTCGTCGGATATCGCGTGGTCGAAGTTGATCGGGATCCCGGCGCCGAACAGGTTGCCGCACTTGTCAAAGGTGTCCCGGTGGCGTTCGGGGGGCAATTCGAGCGCTTCCCGCCAATTGCGCAGGAACACCCGGTTGGGCTGGTTGGTGACCAGCAGGTCGATGTCCTTGGCGGGCAAGCCGATTCGGTCGCAGACCGCCAGCGCCACCTCGGGGACCTGCCGGTTGCCGCGAGCCAGCACCTTGGTGATCTTGCTTTCGGTGAAGCCGATGCTGCCCTCACCGGGCCCGGCCTGCCACCACTTGCGGGGCGGGTCGAAGGAGAGCGTCATTTCACCGGCGTATTCGCCATAGGTGCGGCACTCGACATCGAGGATGGGTGACTCGTCGCCCACCGTGACCAGGCCGACCGCCGCCCCGTCGCCGGGCACCGCCGATTGGGCCTTGCGGCGAATTGTGGCCTGATCGAAAAATTGGCCGGCCGCGTTTTGTGCGATGGCGATCACCGCGGTGTGTCCGTCGCCCGACGCTAGCAGTTTGCGAGCCACGTTGAGCGCCAACACGAACGCGGCGCACCCGCCGTTGTTCAGGTCGAGCACCCACGAGGGCCGCATGCCCAGCCGGTGCGCGATGCCGCCCCCCTGGCCGTAGAACGCCATGTCCGGCACCTGGGTGTGGGTGATCAGCACGTCGGCACCCTCGATGACGTCGTGGCCGTGGCGCTCGATCAGGCCCTGCGCCGCGCGTTCGATCATGTCGATCGAACTCTCGTCGGGCGCCACGTGATGGCGAAACTTCGGGGAGCGGAACATGACGTTGTCGCGCAATTCATCGGATTCGGCGAACTGCGCATAGTAGTCGGCGCCGATCGGCTCGCCGGGCAGATACGTGGAGACGTCGATCAGACTGACGCTCGGCGTGCTCACAAAATCACCTCATCCATTTCGGGGTGACCGGCAGGCCGTTGCGGTGGCGATACTCGGCGATTGCCTTGAGGGTCTTGAGTTCCAGCAGATGCCCGGCGCCGAACATGTCCCAGAAATCACCGACCCAAACCGGCCGCTGCGGCGGTGCGCTCTCCGGGTATGGGTTCTCGTCGTAGAACGGGTGATGGCAATTGGTCCACAGCACAACGGAACCCGGCTTGTCGAGCACCACCTGAGCGTCGATGACGCGCATCAGATAGATCATCCACAGGTGTTTGCCCTGATCCCACGCGCAGTGGTAGTCGACCGTGCGGGCCTGCTCGTTGGCTATAGTCCGGGTGTAGATCTTGGTCTCCGAACCGAGCCGGTCGTGTGCCAGCCACAGGCCGGGTTCGTCGGTGGGCGTGAAACCGCGCAGACTGTACGTCCACTCCTCGAGGCTGCGAGTGTCGGCCATGTACTCATACAACTCGTCGGGCGGACAGTCGACGTAATCGTTGACGGTGCAGTATTCCCCGAAGACCTGATCGTGCGGGTACACCGACCGCATCATCTCCATGATGATCGGCGTGGCCTTTTCCCGCGGGCTGGTTTCGATCCGGGTCACGCCGTCGATGGGTGTCGGAATATCCTCAAGCGCTGGCAACGACATCGGTTCGGTTCTCCTTTACGATTTGGGTCAAAAACGGTGCGAAAGGCGGGATTTCGTCGGCGGCACACTCGACACTGACCACGGCGGGCCCGTCGATCGCCAGCGCTGCGCGCATGGTGGCGGCGAAGCCGTCGAGGTCGGTCACGTCGACGGACGCCAGCCCCGGGAACATGGCCGCCAGGCCGGCGCCCAGCCGGCTGGAGCGGAATCGGTTGTAGCTGTATAGGTCGTCATAGAACAGCTGCTCGCGAGTCACACACATGGCGTGGGCGTTGTTGTTGAACAACACGAACGTCACCGGAAGCTGGTAGTGCACCGCGGTATGCACCTCCATGCCGTGCATGAAAAACGCTCCGTCCCCGGCGATCACGACGGTGCGCCCGCCGGGCCGTCCGCTGTTCGCGCGCCCGAAAGCCATCCCGATCCCGGCGCCGAAGCTGTAGCCCATGCCGCCCATGCCGAGTGCGACCGCGAACCTGCCGCCGCGCCGTGCCGGCAGGTAGTGGATCGCCGCCGCGCCGGTGTTACCCGCGTCGACCACGATGTCCGCGCCGTCGGGCACGCACCCGTCGAGCACCGCCATCGCGTCGCGGTAGCGCACGCCCGGTCCCCCGCAAGGCGGGGGCGTCAGTTCGGTGCGCTGCACCGTATCGGGCACCCGCACCCGTGTGGGCCGTCCCGGTCCGGACAGCGCCTGGGTCAGCATGCGCAGCGTGCCGCGCAGGTCGTCGGTGTGCACATGGGTGCACGGAACGTACGGGCGCGCCGAACCGATCGACACCGTCCGCACCGCCGCCAGGGCGTCGTCGAGACCGGTGCGCGCGGTGACCGGCAGCCGGGTGCCGACCACCAGGCACACGGCGCTGGCGGCCAGCGCTTCGGCCACACCCGGGTGGCCCATGGTGCCGGTCACCCCGAGCGCGGACGACGATCCGAGACCCGGCGTCCCGGCGACGTCTTTCGCGTCGGGCACCGTGGCCACCCGTGCCCGCAACACCGCACGCAGCGCTTCGAGCTCGGCGCGGGCGTTGTCGCGGGCCACCTGCTCGCCGACGATGATCGTGACGGGGCCGCTCGCGTCGCGCAGCATTCCGACGATCGGATGGGGCAAGACGGGCGCGCCGATGGGACGCGGATCCGGCAATGCGAGCCCAGCGAACCCAGTGTGCGAGCCATTGCGCTCGCACTCCAGGTATCCCTGCTGAACGTTCTTGGGCAGCAACAACACTGCGGGACCACCGGTGCGCGCCGCGGCGATGGCCTTCAACAGCGCCGGCGCGACGCCGGCCGGCGTGAGCACCCGCTCGCAGAACACCGACACCGCGGAAAACACCGCCTGCGCGTTCAGCGATCCGTTGTCGCCGCTGGTGTCCTGAAAGCTGCCGCGGCCGTCCATGGTCGTGGGGGCTTGGCCGACCAGGGCCAACACCGGAACCCGGCTTGTCAGCGACTCCCCGAGGGCCGCTACGAGATTCAGCGCGCCGCCACCCGAGGTGGCCGCCACGACCCCCAGCCCGGCGCCGCTGCGGCTGTACCCGTCGGCCATGGCGGCGGCCGAGAACTCGTGTTTTGCCAACACCGCGTTGACGTCGGAGCGGAAGTGCGCCGCGTCGTACAGATCCTCGATGTTGGCGCCGTCCACACCGAAGATGTGGTCGACGCCCGCCGACGCGAGGCGCTCAACGATGTGGTCGACCACCCGGTGCTTCCTGGGCATGTCTGTAACACGACAGCCGGGTAGCTTCAGTTCACCGACGCGCCGGGGTTTTTACAGCGATCGCTGCAGCAGAACCTGCCCGTTATCAGCGGAAACCACCTGCACGGCGGCAATCTGGTCGACCGGCGTGGAGATGCTGCCCGCGGGCGTCGCGGTGTGGCCCGGTACGGCCACCCAGGTCGCCAGCCGGGTTTGGCTGCCGTCACGGCCCACCACGACCATCGCCAGGGTGTCATGGTGGGCATTGATCGGAGCCAGGCAGACACACTTCAGGTTGATCGACGTTCCCCAGTGCTGGCTGACGAGCTGCACCGTCGAGGCCAGCAGAGAGGTACTGATCTGTGCCATCGGCTGCGAGGACGCGGTCAGCTGCTGCGCGGGCGTCGAGGAATACCCCTGAACACCAACGAACACGCCGATTCCGAGCACCACGGCCGCGGCGGACGAGGCCACCCAGGTCGCGACCCGCGTGCGTCGCCGGCGAAAGCGCACCGTTGCCAACAGGGACGGCAATAGCTCCGGCGACAACGCAGGTGTTTCCGGCAAAGACTCAGCAGTGCGGCCGTTCATCGCGGCCACTTCCTCGCGGTCAAGCTGTGAAAGCAGGGCCGGCACACCACTCAGATCGGCGACGGCCTCCCGGCATGCCGGGCAGTTGGCCATGTGCGCCTCGAATTCGCGGCGGTCGGAGGCAGATAGCGACCCCAACACGTATGCGGCATCCCACATCGCGTAGCGGTGGCTGTCCTCGATGGTCAAACCAAATGCCTCGTTGTCCCCCGGCGGGCCGATACCCCGTAGCGGCGTCCTCATCTCATCCATCTCCCGTCACCCTTCAAGCATTCGGAGCCGATGGCCAGTCGGATGGGTCCCTCAACGAACCCCCGCCCCGTCATCGGGTAACTCCAAGTTCCTGCAGAGTGAGCCGCAAAGCCCGCACCGCATAGTGTAGTCGCGACTTCACCGTTCCCTCTGCGATGTCGAGGTCCCCAGCAATCTGCGCGGTGGTCCATCCCCGGTAGTACGACCGTTCGATCACGGCCCGGTGCTCGGCGGACAACTGGGCCATCGCGTCGGCTATCAGCAGCCGGTCCAGCGCCGCGTTCACCTCGTCCGGCGTGGACTGCTCGGGCGCACCTTCCTCGTCGAGGGAACCGACGACATTGCGGTACCTCGCGCTGCGGCGGTCGTCGATGATCATGTTGCGGGCGACGGTGAACAACCACGCCCGCGCCGACCGCTCGGTGTCGCCGACGACTTCGGGATGCTGCCATGCGCGCAGCAGCGTCTCTTGCACGACGTCCTCGGCCTGGCTGGCGTCCCCAGTCAGCCGGAGAGCGTACCGCCACAAAACCGCGGCATGTTCGTCGTAGAGCGCCTTCATCAGCGCGGCTTCGGCAGCCGCGGTGCCGGCCACACGAGCCACCCGATCACCTCCGCCTACTGACACGAGTCAAGCAGGTGTTTAGTTCAAGCGAGAGTGAGGATTCGCGGGCCGGCGTCGGTCACCGCGACGGTGTGTTCCCAATGTGCCGCCCGCGACCCGTCGGCGGTGGTCACGGTCCACTGGTCGTCCAGCACCACGGTTTTGCCGCTTCCCAGCGTCAGCATCGGTTCGATGGCCAGCACCGAGCCCGCGGCCAGGAGCGGGCCCCGCCCGGGAGAGCCCTCGTTGGGCAGGAACGGATCCATGTGCATGTGCCGACCGATGCCGTGGCCCCCATAGCCCTCGACGATTCCGAACGCGCGTCCGTAGCGGGCCTCGGCCGCATTAGTGCCCGTCTCGATGGCATGCGCCACGTCGGTCAGCCGGTTACCGGCGATCATCGCCGCAATCCCGGCTTCCAGCGATTCCCTGGTCGCGTCGCAGAGCGCTTCGTCGGCCGCATCCAGCATCCCGACCCCGAAGGTGATCGCGGCATCACCGTGCCAGCCGTCCAGCACCGCGCCGCAGTCGATGGATACCAGGTCACCGGGTGCCAATATTTCCGCGGCGGACGGGATGCCGTGCACAACCCGGTCGTTGACCGACGCGCAGATCGACGCCGGGTAGCCGTGATAGCCCAGGAATGACGGTATGGCACCGGCCTCGCGGATCACCGACTCGGCGATCTCGTCGAGGCTCAGGGTCGACGTCCCGGCGACCGCGGCCCCATGGACCGCCCGCAGGGCATCGGCGACCACGGCGCCGGCCGCGGCCATCGCGTCGACCTCGCCGGGGCTGCGCTGCGCCACGACCCTGCGACTCCGCAGCCGCGCCAGCGCGCCCATGGTTACTTGCCCAGCGCCTGGAGGGCGCGGGCGAACACCTCGTCCACCGTGCCGACGGCCTCGACGGTCTTCAACTGGTCGCGGTAGTACTCCAGCAGGGGCGCGGTCTCGTCGCGGTAGACCTTCATCCGGTTGAGGATGACCTCGTCGGTGTCATCGGCGCGGCCACGCCCCTTGAGCCGTTCCAACAGCTCGTCCTGCGAGACGCGGAACTCCACCACCGCGTCGATGTCGGTGCCCCGGCGTTCGAGCATCTCGTGCAGCGCTTTGGCCTGGTCGACGGAGCGCGGATAGCCATCCAGGATGAAGCCGTTGGCCGTGTCGGGATCGTTCAGGCGGTCGTCGACGAGCTGGTTGGTCAGCTCGGAGGGCACCAGATCGCCGGCGTCGAGGTAGCGCTTGGCCTCCAGGCCGAGCGGGGTGCCGTTGCCGATGTTGCGCCGGAACAGCTCGCCGGTGGAGATTTGCGGGATCTCGAGCTTCTCGGCGATCTTCTCGGCCTGCGTGCCCTTGCCCGCCCCCGGCGGTCCCAGCAAAACGATTTTCACTTGAGGAACCCTTCGTAGTTGCGCTGCATGAGCTGACTCTCGATTTGTTTGACCGTATCCAAACCGACGCCAATCATGATCAAAACCGCGGTCCCGCCGAACGGCAAGTTCTGGACGCCGCCGCCGTTGCCGATTTGCAGGAACAGATTGGGCAGCACCGCGATCACGCCGAGGTAAATCGAGCCCGGCAGGGTGATCCGGTTCAGCACATAACGCAGATAGTCGGCGGTCGGCTTCCCCGGCCGAATGCCCGGAATGAAGCCGCCGAACTTCTTCATCTCGTCGGCGCGCTCGTCGGGATTGAAGGTGACCGACACGTAGAAGTACGTGAAGAAGATGATCAGCCCGAAATAGATGGCGATGTAGACCGGATCGCTCGGGTCCGACAGGTAGGTGCCGACGAACTTGTCCCACCAGCTGTTGCCCACGCCACCGCTGCCGCTCCGGACAAGCTGGGTGATCAGGTGCGGAATGTAGATCAGCGACGACGCAAAGATGACCGGGATAACGCCGGCCTGGTTGACCTTGAGCGGCAGATATGTCGAGGTTCCGCCGTACATGCGCCGGCCCACCATGCGCTTGGCGTATTGCACCGGGATCCGGCGCTGACCCTGCTCGACGAACACCACGCCCACGATGATGATCAGCGCGGCGACGCAGACGGCGGCGAAGATGGCCCCGCCGCGGCTGTCCAGGATGCTCTTGCCTTCGGCGGGGATGCGCGCCGCGATGCCGACGAAGATCAGCAAGGACATGCCGTTGCCGATGCCGCGTTCGGTGATCAGCTCGCCCATCCACATCACCAGCGCCGCCCCGGCCGTCATCACCAACACGATCACGACCAGGGTGAAGATGCTCTGGTCGGCGATGATGTCCAGTGAGCAGCCCTGGAGCAGCCCGCCGTTGGCCGCCAGCGCCACGATGCTGGTGGCTTGCAGGACCGCCAGCGCGATCGCCAGGTAGCGCGTGTACTGGGTCATCTTGGCCTGGCCGGCTTGACCCTCCTTGCGCAGCTCTTCAAAGCGCGGGATGACCACGGTGAGCAGCTGCACGATGATGCTGGCGGTGATGTAGGGCATCACCCCGACCGCAAACACGGTGAGCTTCAGCAGCGCACCGCCGGAGAACAAGTTGATCAGCGAATAGATCTGTCCGGCCTCGCCGCCGCTGGCCTCCTTGATGCATTGCTGCACGTTCGGGTAGTTCACGCCGGGCGACGGCAGTGCGGCGCCGACCCGGTAGAGAAGGACGATGCCAAGCGTGAAGAGGATCTTCCGTCTCAGGTCGACTGTCCGCAACGATGAGATGAAAGCCGAAAGCACTCTTCCTCCTGCGCAGCCGTGGGTAATACAGCGTCACGCGCCCAACTCCCGCAGGCCAGGATGTACGGCGTCGCGCGTCAAAACCGTGTACGAGAGTAACAGCTAGTCCTGGCCGACCCGGAAAAAGGGCCGCCAACAGCCGGGGGCGTAGAGTTCTGGTGGCTCATTGCATTGGCTAAGTAAATGGGAGAACCATGACGCGAACCGATCAAGACAGCTGGGACCTGGCCTCCAGCGTCGGCGCCACGGCCACGATGGTCGCCGCGGCCCGCGCGCTGGCCAGCGGCGGGACGAACCCGATCATCAACGACCCCTTCGCGGCGCCATTAGTGCGCGCCGTGGGGCTGGATTTCTTCCGCCGCCTGGTCGACGGCGACATCATCGCGTCCGACGCCTACGACGGCAGCTCGAAGGACCTGGCACTGGAGACCGATTCGATCGCGGTGCGCACCCGCTTCTTCGACGATTTCTTCCTCAACGCCGCCCGCGACGGGATCCGCCAATCGGTGATTCTGGCCGCCGGCCTGGACGCACGCGCCTACCGGCTGGCCTGGCCTCCGGGAAGCGTCGTGTACGAAGTCGATCAACCCCAGGTCGTCGAGTTCAAGAGCACCGCTATGGCGAACCTGGGCGCCGCCCCGACTGCGGACCGGCGAACCGTCAGCATCGATCTGCGCGAAGACTGGCCGGCCGCGTTGCGCCGCGACGGCTTCGACGTGACGCAACCGACTTCCTGGAGCGCCGAGGGCCTGCTGATGTACCTCCCGCCCGATGCCCAGGACCGGCTCTTCGACAACATCACCGGGCTCAGCGCTTCGGGCAGCAAGCTGGCCACCGAATATCACCCCGACTCCGGCCCCAACATGACGCAACGCGCGCAGGAGTTCAACGAGAGGTGGGCCAAATTCGGCTGCGACATCGACCTTTCGGGCCTTTTCTTTGAGGGCGAGCGCAGCAACGTCGCCGACTACCTGACCGAGCGGGGCTGGCAGGTGACCGCCCGCAAGCGGCGGGATCTGTTCGGCGATTACGGCCTAGAATTCCCCGACGACGACGAGATGGCCCAGTTCCGCAACATCGTCGCGGTCAACGCAACGCTGCGTTAGGACGCCGCTCAGCTCGGTTTGGCCGCCGGCGTCCGGACAATCAACGGCACCGCGGGGAAGCACCACGCCATCTCCGTGCGCGACTTGCGCAGTGCGGCAGTGCCGTAACCCCGCTTCCGGTAGTCGGGGTGAATCCAGATCCGCACATCCACCTCGCCGTGGACCAGCTCGCCGAAGACCATTCCGACCTTCTGCCCGGAATCGATGGCCACGAACCATGCGGCCTCCTCGTCGTCGACTCGCCCAAGCGCCGCGCTGATCTCGTCGTCGAGGTTGCCGGCCGGTCCGCCGGACCCGTCGCCGGCGGCGCCCATGTCCTCGGTGCGAACGGCGAAGATGTCGCGGTCCTCCGCGGGGGAAAAGGGTCTGAGCTCGAGGGTCTCGCCGGAGCTTGCCGGGCGCTCTTTGAGCGTGAAACTCAGCTGCTTGTTCAGGTCCTCGAGCTCGGCCTGGATCGTCCTGCGCGAATCCTTGGTGAGCTGATCGAAGGACATGCCCATCACCGCTTCGGCGCCTACGTGGGAGGTGTCGAGCAAACTGCCGATCGCCTCGACCGCGGCCGCTTTGTTCTCCGACTCCACCATGAGGTCGAGTACTTCGTGCCGACGTTCAAGAGCTTTCAGCAGGGCGTCTGCGATCTCTCGACGGGCGGCTTTGCGGTCTTGGTCAGTCATTCCACCACACTAGAACGCCCCTGGAGGTATCGCGCTAGATCTTTGGTTTCCCAGCTCGAGGAACCGTTGGTAGCGGTCCTCGATCGCGGCCGCCCAGGCGGGATGTGGATCGACTACATGGTCAGTGGAGGCCCAGCGGGCCGCGCCGGTGATCGTCGTTTCCAGGCCGGCCGCCATGCGACCGAGGAAGGCCGCACCCAGGGCCGCGCCCTCGGCCACGGCGGACACCTCCACCGGCCTACCGGTGGCGTCGGCGATGGCCTGCATCCACGGTTGGATCCGGGTGCCGCCACCGGCGGCCACGACGCGCGCCACCGACACTCCGCTCAGCTCGATGAGCTGACGGACGACGAAGCCCGACGCCTCGTAGGCGGCCCTCCGCAGTGAGGCGGCGTCGTGGGTGAGATCGAGGGCGTCGAGGACGGCCCGACGATCCGGGTCGTGGAACGGCGTGCGCTCCCCGCGGATGTAGGGCGACCACACCGGTACCCGCCGGGGATCGACGGCCGTCGGGTCGCCCGGTCCCACAACGCGGTCCACCCAGCCGAGGAACAGCCCGCCCGCATTGCTGGCTCCCCCGATCTTGCTCTTACCCAGGGCGGTGTGCGGAACGATCCACAGGCCGGGCACCTGGCGGGCCTCCGCAGCGGTCGTCCACACGATCAGAGTGGTGCCGCACAGCACCAGCACGTCGCCGTCGTGGTCGGCGTCGGCCACGATCTGTTCGCAGATGGCGTCGACGGCGCCGATTGCCAGCGCGGCCCGGGTCCCCCGTACCTGCCCGGCCGCCGCCCCGATGTCCTCCACACGCGGCATCTGTTCGACGGTCGCGCCGCGGTCGGCGCACGCCGCCGCGTTCCAGCCGGTCACGTCATACAGGGGAAACGCCGTGGCGGCCGTGGCGACGTCGATCACCGCCTCGCCGGCCAGGGCGTGATTGGCGACCGCGGGCGCCGCCCAGTATCCGGCCGCATTGGGCGCTTGGGCGGCCGTCCAGCGCAAAAACTCGGCGGCCTCGCCCACCGCCGGGAGCGGCTGGTGATCGGCGCCCGGCACCCGGCCCCTGCCGTCGCCGTACAGCAGACCCGGGGTCAGCGCTCTGCCGGCGGAGTCGACGGCGGTCAACGAGGGCACCATCGCCGAAACCGCCACCGCCCGGACGTCGGGCCCGGGGCCCAGCTGGTCCAGGGCCGCCAAGGGACCGCGCCGCCACGCCTCGTCGGCGTCGTGCTCCATCCGGTCGGGGGCCGGCACCCGCAGCTCATGCGGAATGCGCGCCCGCGCCGTCACCTGACCGTCGGCGTCGGCGACTACCGCCTTGACCGCGGTGCTGCCCACGTCGATGCCGATTGTGAGGCCTTCACGTGACACGGGCGTCACCGTACGCCAGCATTGGGGTCCGTGACATCAAGACCACGCGCCTTGGTGACAGCCCCGCTGCGCGGACCGGGATTCGCCAAGCTGCGGCAGCTGGCCGACGTGGTGTACGACCCCTGGATAACTGAGCTCGGTGCGAGCCCGCTGCGGATCTACAGCGCCGAGCAACTGGCCGAGCGGATCGCGGGTGAAGCCGCCGATGTGGTTGTGGTGGAAAGCGACTCGGTGCGCGGACCGGTGTTCGACCTCGGCTTGCGCGCGATCGCGTCCACCCGGGGGGACCCCAACAACGTCGACATCGACGGGGCCACCGCGGCGGGCATCCCGGTGCTGAACACCCCGGCGCGCAACGCCGACGCGGTCGCCGAGATGGCGGTGGCACTGCTGCTGGCGGCGACCCGACACCTGCTGAGCGCCGACGCGGATGTCCGCAGCGGCAACACCTTTCGCGACGGGATCATTCCCTATCAGCGGTTCCGCGGCTGGGAGATCGCCGGACGCACCGCCGGGCTGGTGGGTCTCGGGGCCGTCGGCCGCGCGCTGCGGTGGCGGCTGTCCGGGTTGGGCATGCGGGTCATCGCCCACGATCCCTACAACGACGAGGCCCGCCACGGCCTCGACGAGCTGCTGGCCGAGGCCGACGTGGTGTCCCTGCACGCACCGGTCACCGACGACACCGTTGGGATGATCGGCGCCCCGCAGTTCGCGGCCATGCGCGACGGCGTGGTCTTCCTCAACACCGCCCGGGCCCAGCTGCACGACACCGACGCGCTCGTCGACGCGCTTCGCGGCGGGAAGGTGGCCGCCGCCGGCCTGGACCATTTCGCCGGCGAATGGCTGCCCACGGATCACCCCCTGGTGGGCATGCCCAACGTCGTCCTGACCCCGCACATCGGGGGGGCCACGTGGAACACTGAGGCTCGGCAGGCGCAGATGGTGGCCGACGACCTCGAAGCGCTGTTGTCCGGCAAAACACCCGCCCATATCGTCAACCCGGAGGTGCTGGCCTCATGAAGTTCGTTGACAAGCCGGAGACCGCGGTGCTGGACGCCGCCAAGGACATGCTGCGCCGGGGCCTGGTCGAGGGAACCGCCGGCAACATCTCGGCCCGGCGCTCCGACGGCAACATCGTCATCACGCCGTCGTCGGTCGACTATCGCGACATGCAGCTCGACGACCTCGTGCTGGTCGACCCGGAAGGCGTCGTGCTGCAAGCCACCGACGGTCGAGCGCCGTCCTCGGAGATGAAGCTGCACCTGGCTTGCTATCAGGCGTTCGCCGACATCGGCAGCGTCATCCACAGTCATCCGGTGTGGGCGACCATGTTCGCCATCGCGCACGAGCCGATCCCCGCCTGCATCGACGAGTTCGCCGTCTATTGCGGTGGTGACGTTCGGTGCACCGACTATGCCGCGTCCGGCACGCCCGAGGTCGGCGCCAACGCGGTCAAGGCGCTCGAGGGCCGCGGCGCCGCGCTGATCGCCAACCACGGCCTCGTCGCGGTGGGTCCCCGCCCGGACAAGGTGCTGCACATCACCGCACTTGTCGAACGCACCGCCCAAATCGTTTGGGGCGCAAGGGCTCTCGGTGGCCCGGTGCCCATTCCCGAGGACGTGAACCGCAACTTCGCCGGCGTCTACAGCTACCTGCGCGCCAATCCGATGTAGATGGACCGGGTCCGGTTGGGCCACGCGAGCGTGGCGCGCGTGCTGGAACTTCAGTTCGACCTGGGAACCCGCAATTTCCCCGGAACGCCCCCGTCGGGGTGGCGGGACAACGCCGACCTGCTGGTGCCCGACTTCTTCGACCCCGATACGGATCAGTGGCACATCGCGGTCCAAAGCTGGGTCATCGAGGTCGACGGGCTGACCGTCATCGTGGACACCGGCGTGGGCAACGATCGCCCACGCCCGCACATGCCACCCCTGGATCACCTGAACACCGGGTTCCTCGCGGCGCTGCGGTCGGCAGGGGTCGACCGCGATGCCGTGGACGTGGTGGTCAACACCCACATCCACTCCGACCACGTCGGCTGGAACACCACGCTGCACAACGACAGCTGGGTGCCGACATTTCCCAACGCCCGATACCTGGTGCCGGCCGCCGACTATCACCACTTTCAACCCGATGGGCCCGCGGGTCAGCAGCCAGGCAACCGGCTCGTCTTCGCGGACAGCGTCTTACCGATCGACGAGGCGGGACAGCTCGTCCAATGGTCGGACGACTACCGGATCAGTGAGTCGCTGCGGCTGCGGCCCGCGCCTGGGCACACACCGGGCTCGTCGGTGTTGTGGCTCGATGCGGGCCGGCCCGCGGTCTTCGTCGGCGATCTCACCCACAGCCCGCTGCAACTGCGTCGCCCCGCCGACGCCTGCGCCTTTGACATCGACGCCACCGCCGCCGCGGTCACGCGACGCCGGATATTCACCGAGGCCGCGCAAGCCAAAGCGGCCATGATCCCGGCGCACTATCCGGGTCGCGGGGGTGCCACGATCCGCGCCGTCGATGATCGGTTCGACGTGGACCACTGGTTGGACATCGAATCCCTCTGACAGCTACGGCATTTCGGATTCGGTGGCTCGAAGTCCGCGGAACAGTCTCATGCGATGGAGGTTGATCCGATAGAACAGACCCGGGAAACGGCGGTACAAGTGCCAGATGACCTGAACCACAGCGGGAAACACGATCAGCGGTCGATTCCGGGCCACGCCGCGCAGGATTGCGCGGGCCGCATCCTGGGCGCTCATCTGGGGCATCAGATAGTGGGTGCGCCGACTCAACTTCGCCACCTGCTCGCGCGGCATGTTGACCACGACCATGTTGTCGTAGATTTTCGTTTTCATGTCGCCCGGACATGCCGCACTGACTTTCACGCCAAGGTCCGCTCCCTCAGCTCGCAGCGAAAGCGAAAGCCCAACGATTCCATGCTTGCTCGTGCAGTACGCAGCATTGCCCGGCTGGGGAACCAGCCCACTGAGCGACGAGATGTTGATGATGTGCCCGTGGCCTTGGCGCGCCATCACCTGATAGGCGTGCACTGTCCCATGCACCACGCCCAGCAGGTCGACATCGAGCACGCGACGCCACTGCTGCATCGACAGGTCGCGAGAATCCCCGCCGATCGCGATGCCGGCGTTGTTGACCATGTAGTCGACGCGTCCGTATTCGGCAACGGTGTTATCAATCAGCCGCGCCACCTCCATGTGATCGGCCACGTCGACCCGTATGGCAACTGCCGGCGCTCCGGTCTGCGTCAGTCGCGCCGCTACCTGACGCGCGGCGTCGCCGTCGATATCGGCGACCACGACCGTCGCGCCCCGGCGCCCGAGCTCCTCGCATAACGCCTCGCCTAGACCCATTCCGCCGCCGGTGACGATCGCCACGGTGTTCTCAAAGTTCGCGAACCGTTGCATGACGGGTCCTCTTCGGTGAGTTACGCCGTTTATTACATTCGATATAATATTACATCAGATGTAAGCGGAAGGAAGGATGCGGTCACGGCAAACGAGACGAGCCTGCGTGCACGCAAGCGGCAGCAGACCAGGCAGGAGCTGATCACCGCGGCCATGCGGCTGTTCGAGGAAAGCGGTTACGAGCAGACCACGGTCGCCGAAATTGCCTCCGCCGCGGGCGTTTCCACGAAGACATTCTTTAACTATTTTGCGAGCAAGGATGAGGTCCTCTTCCCTCACCTATCCCGCCGGATCAACGCCGCGGTGGCGCTCATCGATCAGCGCGGACCCGATGATCGGATGGCTGACATCCTCGCGGCGGCGATGCAGCACATGCTGGCCGATGCCCTCACCGAGGAAGTCGATGGCGGCCTCGCGGCGGTGCGGTTGCCGATGATCATGTCGGTGCCTGCTGTCCAAGCGGCCACCCTGCACCGTTACTTCCTGGCCGAAACTCAATTGGCCCGGGCGTTGCACAGCGCCTATCCCGACGCGCTCGACCCGGCGGCAGCCGGCGCCGTCATCGGCTCAGTCATGGGAGGGGCGATTGCCGCGGCGCTCGTTTGCCTGCAAGACGGCGGCACCGCCCAACAGCTGCGCGCCGCAGTCGAAAGAGCCATCGATATCGCGATTCACGGCGTGCACAACCTGCCGACTAGCGCCCAACCCGTCGACCCAAAGTAGCTCCGCGCCATTTCCGGGGCGAGGCGCCGTGCGCCCGGCTGAAAAGTCGGCTGAAATAGCCGGGATCGGGCACCCCTACGCGCCTGGCCACCTCCGCGACCGGAAGGTCCGTTTCGGCCAGCAACCCGCGGGCCTCGGCCATGCGGCGTTCGATGATCCAATCCTGCACGGTGCGGCCGGTGCGGCGCCGCACGACCGTGGTCAGGTGTCCCGGGCTCACGCCGAGCTCGCCGGCCACAACGCGCAGCGACAGCGGCTCGGCGTACCGCCGGTCGATCACCTCGAACACCTCGGCCAGCAGCGGTTCGCCGCTGCGCCGCAGCTCGGCCACCACCGGTCCCGCCAACCGCGCGAGGTCGATCAGCAACAGGGTCAGATGCGCCAGCGCCGCCTGCCGATAACCGTCCTGCCGCGCAAGCAGTTCGGACTCGATCGAACGGATCGCGGCGTCCCACACCGGCCGTCGGGCCGCGGGCACCTCCAGCCGCAGTATCCCGCCGGCGTGCCCGTGCAGGAACGGGAACAGCAGCGGGTGCGCCCGCCACGCGGGCCACGGCGATCGGCCGTCCTCGCCCAGCGCGGCGGGGTCGAAGAACACCGCGACACCGGCATCGCGGAGCTCCAGCCGGGCGGGGTCGAGCACCTGGCCCGCGGCCGCCACGTGGACCAGCCCGGCCGCGGGAAGGTACCAAAGCGCCGGAAAGTCGTGGATGTGGCGACCGCGCTCGACGAAGTCCTCGGGACCGGACCGCACCACCGACACCGGAGGCGTGTCCGGATCGGTCCGGTATTCATAGATCGGCACCCCCGCGCGCTGCCGAACCATCCGAGCTGGGCGCGTCATACTGCTAAAAATAGTCCAACTTTTGCCGACGATCGACCAATTGCCATCCGATCCAGCGGTTCACCATGGCGTATGTGACGAAACATCATCCACATGATTACCTGCCCGCCGCCGGTCACGACGCACTGCTTCCCTGTTACGACCTGTTCGCCCGGTTGTTGGGCATGACAAAGGTCTACGACACTCTGATCGCGCAGGCCGAATTGGCCGACGGCAGTCGTGTGCTGGAAATCGGCTGCGGCACCGGCAATCTCACTACCCGCGTGAAGCACGACCATCCCTCCATAGAAGTGATCGGCTCCGACCCTGACCCGCGGGCACTCGACCGGGCGGGGCGAAAGGCGGACGGCCTGAACGGTATTCGATTCGACCACGGTTACGCCCAGCGGTTGCCCTACGAGGACGGTGAATTCGACCGAGTCCTGTCGTCGATGATGCTGCATCATCTCGACGAGCACGCGAAATCCGCCGCGGCGGACGAGGTGTTCCGGGTGCTGCGTCCCGGCGGAAGGCTGCATCTGGTCGACATCGGCGGCCAGCTGACCGACCGCGACGGCCTCGCGGCGAGGTTCATCAGGCGCAGCCACCACGCGGCCGGCAACCTCGGCGACGCGATTCCCCGACTGCTGCGTGCGGCAGGGTTCGACTGCGCCGAGGTCGCCACGCACCGGCAACGCTTCGTTGGACGGCTCACCTACTATCGCGCCACACGCCCCGCCTAGACCGCCGGTTACGGTGGACGCCATGGCGCCCTACCGCGTGGTTCAGTGGTCAACAGGCAACATCGGAAGGCGAGCGCTCGGCATCCTGCTCGACCGCGACGACTTCGACGTGGTCGGCGTCCACGCCTTGGGCGCGGAGAAAGTGGGGCGTGACGCGGGGGCACTCGCCGACCGGCCCCCAGTCGGAGTGACCGCGACCAGCGATGTCGACGCGTTGCTCGACCTCGCGCCAGACTGCGTGAACTACATGCCGCGCGTCATCGACTACGAACTGGTGGACAGGATGCTGCGCCGCGGCATCAACGTGGTCACCACGGGAGACTTCCTGACCGGCACCCATCACCCGGCCGAACTCCCGGTGCTCGAGGAGGCGGCGCAAGAGGGGCGCGCGACCTTCCTGGGCACAGGGTTCGAGCCGGGCTTCATCAACGTCGTCGCCGGCTTCCTCACCGGTGCCTGCCCGCGGGTGCACAGCGTCAAGCTCGTCGAAACATTGGACTGCACAACCTATCCCGTACAGGACGTGTGGAAGGTCCTCGGATTCGGCAAACCACCCCGTGAGCGGGTGACGCACCTCGATCCGGAGACGCAACGATACGGCCTGGGCTACTTCGAAACGCTGGACATGATCGCCACCATGCTGGGTACCGAGCTCGACTCCAAGGAGGCAGTCGTCGAGCCGGCCGTGCTGACCCGGGATCTGGATCTGGGCTGGGTGGACTACGCAGCCGGCACCGCCGGGGGTCAACGCCGAACCTATCGCGGCTATCGCGGCGGCCGCCCGGTGGTCGAGCTGGCCATCTGCTGGACCATGAGCGACGACGCGCTCGACCCGAAATGGACCGACCCCAAAGGTTTCAGCGTGGTGATCGAAGGTGAACCACGCGTCGACGCGACCATCCGGTTCGGCAACCCCGGAGAGGACGTGATGACCGTGTTGATGGACAGCACCGCCGTCGCGGCGGTCAACGCCATACCGTTCCTTTGTGACGCGGCACCGGGCGTCATCACCCCGATTGACTTGCCTATCACCGGATCCCACGGCGCTCTGACGCCTTGAGGGCTAGCGCTGATCGAACGCGACCTTGATGGCGCCGCTTTCGGCCTGGTTGGCGATCGCCAGGAAGGCCTCGCGCCACTGCGCGAGCCGGAAGGTGTGGGTAAGCATGGGGCGCAAGTCCACCCGGCCATCGGTGGCCAGGTCGAGGTAGTGGGCGATGGCGTGCTTGCGCCGGCCTTCGACGTCCTCGAACCCGAAGGCATTGCTGCCCACCCAACTGATCTCCTTGAAATACAACGGACTCCACTCCCACCGGCCGGGCGCGTGGACGCCAGCCTTCACCAGCGTCCCCCGCGCGCGCAGGACCCGGACCCCGACCTCGAAGGTCTCCGGCTTGCCGACGGTGTCGTAGACGACGTCAACGGACCCGGGGTACGCCATAGGCAGTCCGAGCAACGGCTGCCGCAACCGGCCGCCACCCCACGCCACCAGCTCCTCGATGACGGCCAGCCGCGGTTCGTGTGCCAGCACCAATGCAGCCCCGAATCGGCGGGCCAGCTCGGCCTGGGCGTCGAACCGCGCCACCACCGCGACGGCCACGTCGGGGTAGAGCGTCCG
>Ga0310913_10000180_pt1 | contig 26521 bp, 33 predicted proteins | sample GREbulkMGOX082_FD_203447 | JGI IMG/M metagenome (GOLD analysis project Ga0310913, IMG submission 203447) | Lab enrichment of tropical soil microbial communities from Luquillo Experimental Forest, Puerto Rico - GRE.bulkMG.OX082 | ecosystem: Environmental > Terrestrial > Soil > Tropical forest >...
CAACCCGATGAGTGCCTACACGGTCGTTCGCGCGGAATCGCATGACGCTGCCGCCAAGCTGTTCGAGAAGCATCCGCACTTTACGATCTTTCCTGGAGATTCCGTGGAGATCATGCCGGTTCTGCCGATACCGAGCGCCTAGGCGTCGTGGCTTAATGGGGATATTTCTTCAAGCTTTAGATATTATGGCTAAACGTCCCGATCATCCAGAATAAACCTACCCGGCTTTCTTCGTTTCACGATGTCCGCTTGTGGCCCTTAGCGGACATTCTTAGTTGCAGCGCACATGTCCGCTTTTGGGGATAAAGCGGACATGACCCTGACTATGTCTCATCTATGTCTCATCTATTTTTTCTATTTTTCATCTACCTAGACGCCAAAATAACCGGCGTCTGGAAGATCGTCATACTAGACGACAAAGATAGGCCCTCTTTGAGGACCGCCGCATGCAAAATTTACGAAGATTATGGAGCATCGGCGCATCTGATTACCGCGGATGAAAGCTTGGCTCAGCATAGAATGGTCTGCTGAGGAGCCGTCGATTGTGATGGGGGCGAGGGGGACAGCATGAAGGTAGTGACAATTGTCGCCTTCATGCTGCTTGTCGTGTTACCTGCAGGGGCGGGTCAGCGTCGAGACCAAAGGACTTCACCACCAGTTATCTGCGACAACGATGGCCGTTGCACAACTCATAATGCGGCCTCCGCGTCAGTTGTAAGCAATCAAACGACTCGAAGAAAAATTTACACCGCAACCGCGGTGGCCACGGCTAGTCCGACCGCGGGCTCGGTAACAGAAACTCCTACAGCCAGCACTAAGGAAGTAGCGACTACGGCTCCTGTAGTTAGCACTGCGGATTCGGAGTTGGCTTCGGAAGTGACCTTGCAATCGGTGCGTCGGTTCGATTTCGATGCTGCAGTTTTGTATTCTGAGACTTTGGTAGTGCCGCTCGGTCTTGGAACATTAACCGCAGAAACGATCACGACGACTATGGCGGCTACCGGAGCGGGCTTCACGGAAGCGACAATAGAGGTCATGAAGACGACGACTTTCGCGGCCACGCCGACGCCTGTTGCGCGCCCGCTCGGTGCCGGCGGCAACAAACTCGACGGTATCGTCATGTCCGCAAAAACAGGTGCGCGTGCTCGGGTTGGCGTCGCTTATGCCGCACGTTTCCAAGCGTATATCGATGACCTGGAAAAGAACTATGGTGCGCGTGTGTTGTTCATGGGCGGCATTCGGCCGGGGAGATGTGCGCCTGAAAGCGAACATCCGTGCGGAAAAGCGCTAGACGTGTGCCAAATGCGGCGCGGCGTGGTTGATCCGCGCTGCAATTTGCCTGGCCGTGTTGTCCTGGGTCAGATCGCCGCCGCGCACGGTCTCTTTGAAGGCGGGCGCTGGTGTCATTCGGATTATGGCCACGCCCAAATCGACGTCACCGCCCCTGCTTGTGGCGATTCCCCCATTTACATTGTGCGCCAAATGAAACCGCGCGATATAGGCGCAGCCGCGCGCACTGGTAGCGCGTCCGGCCCGGTGCTGTCCGCGGCTGGCTATTAGAAAGTCCGCGTGTCTAGAGGTTAGCTGCTGATTATTCGTGGAGAAAGCACATGAAAGCGGGATGGATTGTTGCTGGCGTTCTCGCCGTTTTGGCAGTGCCGGTCGTGGCGAATGGGCAGGGCATCATTGGTGGCGCTCAACAAGGAGCAAGCCAAGGAGCACGAGAAGGCAGCAAGGCGGCGGGACCAGTCGGGGGTGCTGTCGGCGGTGTCGTTGGTGGCACAGTCGGCGGCGTTACGGGCGGCGTGAAGGGTGCGCTCGGTGTTCCCAAAAAGAAAACCAAAACCAAAAAGCCAACCAATACGTGATTTCCCAATTCGGAGAGAGACGCCGCGAGGCGGTCTTTCTCTTCGCATCGTATGCTTGTGCTGCCGATCAGAACGGATTCCAGGTCGCCTGCGGTGTGAATTTGAGGTAGCCGATGTTGGCGCCGAGCCGCAATCCAACACCTGAACGGATCGGCACGACAATAATATCGCCGAAGCCGAGCGCGGTCATGCCAAAGCCGCCGATCACATAAGCTGAGCCGTCGATGCCGACGAAGCGCTGATAGATCGCGTCTGTCGCCGGGAGATTGTAGACTAGCATCATCGTTCGGGAGCCTTCGCCACCGGCGTCGTAACCGATCGAGGGGCCTTGCCAAAACACGCGGCGGTCGCCGGCGTTCCTCGTGTAAAGACTGCCCTCGCCGTAGCGCACACCAACTACGAAAGCGCCACTGAGTTGCTGTCCAAGCACATAGCCATTGGGTTGGCCCCACCGGCTGAAGGCTTCTTCAACGACTTTCGCCAGTCCGCTAGATACCGTGCCGAAGAAGTTATGCCCCGCGCGCATCACCTCGTCGGGCGTAAAGGTATCGCTGCGTTGAGGCGGCGGCGCAGGAGGTGTCGGCGGCTGGCCTTGGGCGTCGCCCGGGGGACGCACAGATCCGGAAGACTGCCTTTCTAGCCCGTTTAAATAGGCGGCAAGGGTGGCCGCCGATTGAGCGCTGGGCGAGTAGTGCTCCCGAAGGAAGCTCTCGGAAATCCCTGCGGCCTTGGCCACGCTTTGTGGAGATTTATGACAGCTCGCGCAGTTGGCCGCGTAAAGTTGTGCGGCAGTCTTTCCCTGCTCCAAGCTTCCCTGCGCCGCGGCCGCGATCGTGAAACACAGCGCTAAAGAACTGATCGTGAGCGTGATGCCGTGACTTCTCAAGTGCGTCAGCATGTTTTGCGGGACCACATCCTAAGTGCTCGCGAAGCTGGAGCGAACCTGTCACCTCGAGCGTAACAAAAGGCCCGCAATGGATATACGTTGTGCCAGAGGAGGAACCAGCGGCTTTAATCCGCCCCAAGGTAATCAACCTGTGGGCCGCCAACGGGTGCCGGGCGAGGTGAGCGAATAACGTTCGTTTTTGCTGCGCTGCACGAGTCCGCTTTTGGCCCAAAGCCGACATCCGCTTGTGCACCGCTCCGTGTCCGCTCTCGGGGGGTAAAGCGGACGTGGCCTAGTGCACCGCACATGTCCGCTTTCGGGGGTAAAGCGGACATCTTCCAGAAATCGCGAAAGCAAGTCATCTCGGGCAGGGGGGTTGTCCTTGACCGCCGCAAGGCGGTTTTTTTGCGGGCCCCTGCGGTGAAGCCTGACGCTGCTGTTGGATCTGCTGCTGGCGCTGCTGCTCGACCTGCTGCTGGCGTTGTTGCAGCTGACGCTGCTGCTCGGCCTGCTGCTGGCGTTGTTGCTGCTGGCGCTGTTGCTCGACCTGCTGCTGGCGTTGTTGCTGTTGCTGCTGGCGCTGCTGCTCGCTCTGCTGCTGGCGTTGTTGCTGCTGCTGGCGTTGCTGCTCGATCTGCTGCTGGCGTTGTTGCTGCTGCTGGCGCTGCTGCTCGACCTGCTGCTGGCGTTGTTGCTGCTGCTGGCGCTGCTGCTCGACCTGCTGCTGGCGTTGTTGCTGCAGCTGACGCTGCTGCTCGACCTGCTGCTGGCGTTGTTGCTGCTGACGCTGCTGGTCGACCTGGCTTTGACTTGGTTGCGCTTGGCCGGGTTGAGCACCGACCACCGGCGCGGAAGGCGTCGGCGAAGGTTTGCCCCTGGTGCCCGGCAGCGGCTGTCCTGTTGCAGGCTGGCGGGGCTCCGGTTGGCCAATCTGAGGACCGGCGCCCGGTGCGCCAGGCGTCGGCAAAGATTTGCCTTTAGTTCCAGGCAACGGTTGTCCAATCGGCGGCTGATTAGGCTGAGTGCCAGTGGCCGGCGCAGCTGACCCCTGCTGAGGCGTCGTTGGAATAGCGCTGGCCTTTTCCGCGACAGATGGCGGCAGAGCTGGCCCAATCGCAGCGGCCGGAACTGTTGGTCTGCCGCCGAGCGCGGGCTGCGCGGACGGTGGTGACGTCGCAGGAGTCACGGTTCTCGTCCGACCGCTTGGCTCGGTGATCGTGACCGTATTGATGTTGTTAACGACGACTGTGTTGTGGACGTTCTGGAAAATAACGTTGTTCGGAGGTGGCGGCGCAACGTAGACGGGCGGGCGTACCCATACCGGCACTGGGGTGTACACCGGGATCGGCAGCAGGAAGATGCCGAGCGGCGGCGGCGGTGGTGGGAGAAAAAAGACTGGCGGTGGTGGGAGAAAAAAGACTGGCGGTGGAGGCGGCGGCTCAAATGCATAGATTGGATCGTCGAAAACCAGAACCGGCCGCTCAACATAGACGATCTCCTCAGGCGGCGGCGGTGGCACGTCGTAGGTTACCTCGGCGAACGAGGGTGGCGGCTCGAAGGCGGCGGAGAGAAAAGCAAGGCGGCGACGCGCATCGGCCGCGTGTGGCCCACGCGGGTAGCGCCGCAGGTAAGACCAATAGGCGTTTGGCGCATCGATAGATCGGGTGCGGCGCCAGATTATCGCCTCTCGTCGCGCGGCGGTGATGGCTCTTACACGTTTGGCCATCGGATCATCGGGATAAGCAGCGAGGAAGTCGTTATAACCTTGCAGGGTGTCGCGCTCTAAGGCCGCGGCATAGGCGTCTTGTGGACCGAGCTCGCGAATTGGTCGCGAACGCATCGTCTGCATCTGCTCGGCTGATACTGCGGGTGGTGGAGCATCGGGCGCTCGCTCGAAAAACACGAACGGTGCTTGAACCCTCGACGCGTGCCAGGGAACTTCCGTGCCCTTTGTCACGTCGTTAACGTGCAGACGAACGCGGTCGAACACCTCGGTTAGCGGCAGCCCTCCATCGCGCATCAATTCCGCCAGCGCCTGAGCATACGCCCCATAAGGGCCCGGCCCTTCAGGGGCTACGGTCCCGGGTGCGGCATTGTAAGCGAGCAGCAAACCAGGCTCTGGCTCGACCAGTGCCAGACCGCCGGCAAGCGGCGGACCAGAGCGCGCAAACGGGCTTGGACGCGCTGCATCGAAAACGACGATACTTGCTTTCAGCTTTAGTGCCGCCAGGGGTCGCAAATAGTCAGATGCGCGCACGGCGCTGGCCGCGACATCGGTGTCTCGGGCAATTCGCGCATCGATCGGGACAAGGTAATTCTCGCCTTCAAGCTGCAGCCCGTATCCCGCAAAATAAATGAATGCAATTGTATCTGGCCCCGAGCCAGTGGCTTTGTCGAGAAAATCGCGAAAACTGCGTCGCAAAGCATCCTGATCGAGGTCACGAGCACCCACCACATCGAAACCCGCGGCTTGTAGCGTCTGTGCAATGAGGCCTGCATCGTTAGCAGCGGTCGGGAGTGTTTCTGCTTGATAGGCCGCATTGCCGACGACAAGGGCGATGCGTTTTTCAGTCTGTTGCGCTGTTGCTGCGCACGCGAAAAACACTGCGGCCGCGGACAGAAACAAAATGTAAATTATGCGCATGGGCGTTCCGGAGATCTGACATGGCAACACGAAGCAAGTTGAGCAGGTTCCCCGTGAATGAGATCTGAAGGGATCCAGACTTAATTGCGGCGGAGGGGAATAAATTAGCTTCGCATCGCCCTTAGCCGACATTCTAAATGTCCGCGCCTAAGTCCGCTTTTGGGGGTAAAGCGGACATGTCAATCGTGCTGTCTCGTAGGGGGTGGCTGCGGAAAGATGGAAATTGCTATGGTATTCCTAAGTAAAGGCCCGACAGCGGGCCGCTACTGAGGGAGGACGATATGTCATTTATGAGCAACGCGATCGTCACTGCGACAATTTCACTCGCGTTCATTGCGCCAGCCAGTGCACAAGCGCCACAAGCGGAGAAAAATGTTTCGATGAAAATGGCGCTAATGATTATTGAGGGCACACTCGAACAATGCGCTAAAGATGGCTATAAAGTTTCCATCACAATCGTCGATAAGGGCGGCAATGTCGCTGCGTCGTTGAGGGGCGACGGGACTAATCCGCACACAATGGATTTCAGCCGTCTGAAAGCCTATACCGCCCGTACCCGTGGTCAGACTTCACTTGAGTTCAAGAATCTGACCGATAAGCCGGAGAGTGCCTATCTGAAGCAGATCCCGAATGTGGTTGCAGTTGGTGGCGGCGTGCCGATCAAAGCTGGTAACGAAGTAATTGGTGCCGTCGGCGTCTCTGGTGCACCCGGCGGTGAGAAGGACGAGGCGTGTGCTAATGCCGGCATCGCTAAGGTAGCTGATAATCTGAAGTGATGTTCGCTTTCGCGGTCGTCGCCACGAATGTTTGCTTTTGAGGATGAAGCAGACATTCCATTATGTCGCATTTGATGTCGCTTTCGGGGGCAAAGCGGACATGCGCTAGTGCACTATTGGCCAGCGGACAACCAGAGGCACCGTGTGGCCCGTGATCGCCAATTCTCAGTCGTACCGGAAGACCAAATCTGACTTTTTTGTCAGAGATTAATGGCACGTAAATAACGCTGGGTTCCTGAAACTTTGCGTGCTTCCAAGGTTTCCCTCGTTGAATAACGGAGTGGAACGACATGCTGCACGGAATCCGCATTGATGTGCTCAAACCGTGCTAGCTTTTAGATGCCCTTGATCACTCGTCCTGGAATTCGAGCTCATGGCAGCAGGGCACCGGCACATTCTTGTTGTTGAAGACGATCCGGAGACAGCGGGCCAACTCGCGGAGTCGCTGACGACGAGTGGGTATGAAGTAAACGTCGCCAACAACGGCAGCGATGCACTGAGCCTCGGGCTTTCCTCCGCTTATACGGTAATAACGATAGATCGGATGTTGCCGGACATCGACGGAATCGAAGTCATGCGAAGCCTGCGAGAGCAAGGTATCGCGACGCCAGTCCTGATTATCAGCGCACTCGGTGAAATTGACGATCGCGTGCGCGGACTGCGAGCGGGCGGCGATGATTACCTTACCAAGCCTTTCTCGTTCGTGGAGTTGCTGGCACGCGTTGAGGCACTTGCTCGGCGTAGTGATACCGTCATCAAGGAAACGGTGCTGCGTGTCGGGGATCTCGAGTTGGATCTCGTGTCGCGGACGGCCAGCCGTCGAGGCCGTTGTATCAGTCTGCTTCCTCGCGAATTCCAGCTACTTGAGTATCTCGTTCGCAATGCGGGCCGAGTGGTTTCTCGGACGATGCTGTTGCAACACGTGTGGGATCTCCACTTCGACCCTACAACCAACATCATCGATGTCTATGTTGGACGGGTCCGTCGCAAAGTGGATGACAGACAGTCTTACCCGCTCATTCATACGGTCCGCGGTGTTGGGTACTACGTCCGTGCGCCTGGCTGAAACCTTACGCTCATCGACGTTCAAGTTGGCTCTGATTGCCATTGGCCTGTTCGGCGTAATTGTTCTCGTGCTTTTCGGTTACGTCTACCTGTCAACCACTTCGTACGTCCGAGCTCGCCTAGACAACGCCGTCGTAGCGGAACAGCAGGTTCTGCAAAGGACTTACGACCGCGAGGGGCGGGGCGGCCTGATCGCGCTCATTCAGCAAAGGACTGCCGACGAAGGTTTTCGGGACAATACTTATTTGCTGGCCGATTCCTCATATCATTTTGTAATTGGTAACCTGAAAGAGTGGCCTTCCGAGCTAAAGGGTGCAGAGGCAAAGCAAACTTTTCGTGTGCCGGCGTGGAAAACGGACCCGACACAACGAACGGCGATGCGAACCGTGTTGATGACATTTCCGAACGGCGATCATTTGCTCTTGGGCAAGATTGCCAACGATCTCGAAGTCTATACAGGAAATATCAGAACGGCCTTCATAGTGGGCATTGCCTTGATCTGTATTCTTGCCAGCGTGGCCGGTGTTTTGGTGACACGCAGGACGGTAAGAAGGATCGAAGCTATCAATGCAACAAGTCGAGCTATCATGCAGCGCGGTCTCGACACCCGCATTCCGCTTCGCGGTACGAACGACGAATGGGATCAGGTCGCGGCCAACCTCAATTCAATGCTCGATCGCATCGAAGCGTTGATGGAGGAGGTAAAGCAAGTCACCGATAATGTTGCGCACGATCTGCGGACTCCGCTGACACGCATCCGTGGACGCTTGGAAATGGCTTCTCATTGCGAACGCGACAATGAAGCCGACCAAGAATTGATTGCGGACACCATTGCTAGTCTTGATGGTGTGCTGCGTATTTTTTCCTCACTTACGAGAATAGCGCAAATTGAAGCAAAAGCTCAAAAAGCCGCGTTCCGGACGGTAAACATTGCCGAAATAACTCGTGAAACTGTGGAGCTATACGATGCGGCGGCCGAGGAGCAGGGTGCACATCTAAACTTCGTTGGCGGTCGGCAGGTGTATGTAACGGGCGATCGAGATCTCATCTTCGATGCGGTAGCCAACCTAGTGGACAATGCAATCAAACACGGTCGGCCAGCAGGTAACGTAACGGTTGCGGTGACAGAAAATAGTGAGGGTGAAGCTATTATTTCCGTTATCGACGATGGCCCGGGAATTCCCGCTGCCGAGCGGCAAAATGTGTTCAAGCGTTTTTATCGGTTAGAGAGGAGTCGTCACACAGCTGGAAACGGTCTCGGGCTCAGTCTTGTCGCCGCCGTCGCGCGTCTTCATTGCGCAAACCTCGAGTTCCTCGATAGGCTTCCTGGCTTACAGGTTCGCCTTAAGTTTCCACCGAACCTGATTCCTTCTTCACAGGGAGAGACACCGGAGACAAACTGGATTGGACAAGAAATGAAAAAACGCGACACCGTTCAATAAGACAAGCACCATGAAGCTAAATTATTTGTCAGAAACTAATTTGTTCGTAAATTGAGTAATCCCGCAAGCGTGCGATATTTCCCGTCGGAGGTTTATCGATATCAGGGAAGTTCACATGCGTATAACTTCAAATTATTCCTCAATTCCATTGATCTGTCTTAGCCCGTCGCACACGGCATCGGGGGGAGGCCGAATTGGCTGTATTTGAGAAGAATGTTGAGGCGACGATTCCGAAGCTGCGCCGTTACGCTCGGGCTCTAACTCGAGATCCAGAAATCGCCGACGACTTGGTGCAGGACACGCTGGTACGGGCTCTGCGGTCGAAACATCTGTTTCATGGCGATGTGGTGCACAACTGGTTGTACACGATCCTGATCAACCTCAATCGCAACCGGCTACGTGCACTGGCGCGACGGCCTATGCTCTCGCCACTTGAAGATAAGGATGCTCCCAATTCGCCGGAGCCAGATGCCGACGCACGCGACATCGAACGCGCTCTGTCAACTTTGGCCGACGACCAGCGTCATGCATTGCTGCTGGTCGTTCTGGAGGGTTTCACCTATCGTGAAGTTGCGGACGTGCAGGGCGTGCCGATAGGCACCGTAACGTCTCGCCTCGCGCGCGCACGCGAAGCGATCAAAATTTTTCTCGAAGGCGAGAGCTACCAAAAAACCAGATCGCATTAGTACTCGGCGGGTGAGGTGGCTGATGTCTGCTGTTGACCCAAAGCGGACATCCCTAGTTGCGCTGCACATGCCCGCTTTCGGGGGTGAAGCGGACATGGCTTTTCGCGACGCTTATGTCCGCTTATGACCCAAAGCGGGCATGCCGTTTGCATTGCAAATGCCGCCTGTGGTCATTACGATGAAATCTTGAGTGCTTCTTGTGTCCGCAGTGAGTGGTTCATCTACGGTCACAAGTACAGTGCCGGGATACATTCGCGAACGTATCTCATTCAGTATCGTTTCATCAGCTTGAATGCGCTGAAGTGTTGCGAGTTCCGTTAACTTAGGTCCCTCGGGGGCCAATGAGGCGTCGGGAGTTCGTCAGACTTCTCGGTAGTGCAGCGGTGTTGCCGCTCGCGGGCGGCGGATCTGGATTACTAGGCCGTTGAGCGCGACCCGTTATCGACCGCATCGGCGACTGCACCCACAGCACCAGCATGCGCCTGCATGGTTTCCAGCCGAGCAATATTATCCGCGAGTTGATCAAAGACTGAGGGTAGTTCGTAAACCGTTCGTTGGTGCATTAGTGCAGCCAAGCCCCATACAAGCGTGCCCCCAATCCATGCGAGAAGTAACACGATTGCCTCGATGACTCCTGGAGTGTCGCCTTCCAATAGTAAGTCGAGACTAATGAGTGCGGATGGTAGGCCGAGCAAAACTTGGTGAATCCAGAACAAAATTTTAAAGACAAGGGCCGGACCGTGGCTGTAACTGTGTACTTGCAACGGCAACGTCTGATGCCGCTGAGGCTGGCGGGATCGAACAGCACGGTGAATAACGTATGCGGCAAGAGAGATCAGTCCAGCCACCACCACGAAAACAATAAACAAACGCGCGGCCAACGGCATTTCCAAAAGAGTTTCGAGCATTTGATCACTCCTTTTTCATACTACGTAGCCACGGGAATTGACCCACATCAATGCTGCTAGTCCTATTGATGAACAAAGTTCGAGAGCTTCGAATTTCATTAGTGGCTCGTTTCAATGGCTAACCGCGCTCAGCGAGAAGTAACACGGTTCGATTTTGCTTCGCAGCGCCGTGATATGGTCGACCATCACATTGCTGCGCGTGGAGTCCGCTCAGAATCCGGGTTGCGTGCAATGCGTGCTGTTAGGCGTGAAGAATTTTTGCCATCCAATTTACGTGAATTTGCCTACGAAGATTCTCCTCTGTCGATTGCCAGCGGCCAGACCTTAGACTCAGTGACAAATGCTATGGCGCCTTGCACGCGACCATAGCTTCCGGCGGCGTCCGGTTCGCCACCGTTGGCGGCGCAAAGATCGCGAGATAAGCGTTGCTGCCCGTGAGTCGATCGAGGCTGATCTCGCGGTAACCTACCGCTCGAAGCTCACAGCGCAGAAGTTCTGGCGGGGTACCATGCCCGGACGTCGGCCCGTAGACGTCGACAATGCCAACACGCGCGCCAGACCTCAGCGCGGGAACGAGATTGTAGAGCAGGCCGTAGGGTTGGGTGATTTCGTGATACATGTGTACCAGAATTGCAACGTCGATCGAATCGGCTGGCAGCCTTGGATCGTGCGGCTCACCGAGGCTGATTAGGACGTTTTGCAATCCAAGGTTACGCACCCGACTGCGCAAACCACGCAAATATTCGGGAACGACATCTTCCGCTATGATGCGACCACGGGGTCCGACCGTCGGAGACAGCCGTACGACGTAATAGCCGCTGCCTGCGCCAATGTCAGCGACTGTCATACCGGATTTGATGCCCAGCAGACGTACCAGCTGGCGCGATTCACCGGCACGGTCGCGCTCCTTTTCGTCGTGCCAGATTGGGCTGACAATGTCGGCGACTGAGCGATCGGGATTTGGAAAGGCGGCAGCCTGCGTGCCCGATCCCGCCAAGAATTCCTGAGCACAGACCGATATCATAAACGGCATGGCAAAGACGGTCGCAATCGTCATTCGCATGAGGGTGCCAACGTAACGTTTCGGGCCCAATCGGGAATGTTCCATGTTGCGCTCTCCGAACTCTCCGGAGACGAGTGACCCAAAGCTGACATCCTACCCAATCGACCAGTGTTATTCCCGATTTGAGTCTTGGCCGATAAAAGATCGAACGGCGTCGGCAACATTCCATATGTCGCATTTGATGCCGCTTTCGGGGGTAAAGCGGACATGAGCTTATGCGCTGCACATGTCCGCTTCTGACCTAAGCGGACATTGGGCTGATCAGCATCTAAAGCCGGTTGTGCGCCGTTTCTCACTCGCCGGTGATGGTGTGGCCCAACGTTCATTCATGTGAACATGCGGTCGCCCTGCAGATCGATGATCTGCTTGGCCTTCGAGATTGCAAAGGCGATCGCGTCATTGCTGTTTTGATGCGTGTCTGCCCGAACGAATCGGTGTTGTTTCGGGCCGTCGGGGAAGTTCTTCTCGATGACTCCCGCGGTCTGATAGTGCCCCTCCGTTCGGTACGGGGTCGGCCGGATGCGGTAGCCTTGGTATTCGATCCACGGCGTGTTCGGCTCGTCAAACTCGCCGGCCGCTCGCCCACTGGCTATGCGGGCCCACGCAGCTTTAATTTTCGAAAACATGGTCCGCGTCCAAGCCTTGGGTTGACCGGAGATTACCACGCCGGCCGGCAACAACGAATGTCCGCTTTCGAGGGTAGCGGACATGGCGTTTTGCGGCGCGAATGTCTGCTCTTGACCCAAAGCGGACATCCGGTGGGTGGATTAGTGTTACCCCGTTCATTGCCGCGCAAGTGAGAATCCAATCCTTAAGTCGCCGCTTTCGCGGGAATGGAAAAGAACTACGCCAACAATAAATCGGCATAGGCAAATCCATCGCGCTCGATGGTCTCGCCGACCCTAATAGTCAAATCGCGTGAGAACATAGGACCCGCCGACACAAAAGAATGGAATTCTCCGTTCTCTCCGCATGGATCGACGCCGGCTGGTAGCGAGGCGAGCAGTGAGCCATCAAACTTTCGCCCGGCAAATGAACCCGGTAATTTTTTCAGGTCCACAGTACAAAGGTGCGCTTCGAGACCGCTACCGATCATTTCGCGTGCAAGCGCGGCGGTCTGCCGACCCCATACTGGAAAAACCGGTGTAATGCCGCTGCCCGCAAGGTGTCGCTCGCGATACGCCCGCACGTCCACAAGGAAAAGGTCGCCGAAGACCATGTGAGTGACCCCGAAGGCGCGCGCGTCCTCGAGCGTCGCTGACATTTTTTGCTCATACACCTCGTTAGGACACGGAAATGGAATGTACAGGACGAACGCGCGCAGCCCCGCCGCTTCAAGCTGTGCCCGTAACAATTCTTCACGGATACCATGCATGCTCACGCGGCCGAAAGCGTCGGTGACCGTTGTCAAGGGCGCCAACCATTTCGAAATTGCCCGAGCGACGTGCTTCATGCAGCGCCCACGCGCTGTCTTTGCCGCTCGACCAGGCTACTAGGGCTTTCATCGTGTCCGAGACCAATGGTTTGAGGAGCGAACAGTCGCACTCCTGCAATGTCCGCTTATGGCCATTAACGGACCCCATACGTCGCATTTGAGGTCGCTCTCGGGGGTAAAGCGGACATGTCTTTGTGCAGTGCGGATGTCCGCTTTTGACCCAAAGCGGACATTGGCAGTCCGAATTTGCCGTGATGCACAATGCCGCCCGCAGCATGGTAGGGTAAGACCCTCTGCTTGAGGGGCCAGCCGGTGAGGCGACGCGAATTCATCACACTTGTCGGCGGTGCAGCGGCTGGATGGCCGCTCGTTGCGAGTGCGCAGCAGTCAGCGCTGCCGACAGTAGGGTTTCTCAACACTGTGTCCGCTGTGCCTTTCGCGCGTATGGCCGATGCTTTTCGGCAGGGGTTGCGCGAGACCGGTTATGCGGAGGGACAAAACGTTACAATCGAGTATCGCTGGGCCGACGGTCACATCGATCAATTACCGGCGCTTGCAATCGATTTGGTGAACCATCAGGTCGCAGTAATTGCCGCTACCGGTGGGCCAGCGGCGGGGCTTGCCGCGAAGGCGGCTACATCCACGATTCCAATCGTCTTCGTCAGTGGGGCCGATCCTGTTAAAGCGGGACTAATCGCCAACTTCAATCGGCCGGGCGGCAATATCACCGGCATAAGCCCGCTGAGTTCCGCGTTGGGGTCGAAGCGTCTCGAGATTCTCCATACGCTCGTTCCCAAGGCGACCGCCATTGGCATACTGGTAAATCCAAATTACGACGCAGCAGTGCAGGTGCACGATGCACAGGCGGCGGCGGATGCGATATCGCTACAAGTCAAGATTTTAAACGCCAGTTCAGTCGCCGAAATCGACGCGGCGTTCGCATCATTAAAGCAACAGGCGATAAGCGCGCTGTTCGTCGCCAATGATCCTTACCTGGATAGTCAGCGCGATCAAATCATCACACTGGCAGCGCACAACGCGATACCGGCCATGTACTATACTCGCGAATACGCGGTGGCCGGTGGATTGATCAGCTACGGCGCCAATCTAGCGGACGCCTATCGTCAAGCAGGAGTCTATTGCGGCAAGATTCTCAAGGGCGGAAAGCCGGGAGACTTGCCTGTGCTACAACCGACCAATTTCGAACTCATCATCAACCTAAAAGCCGCCAAAACTCTTGGCCTCGAGGTCCCGCCGCAACTGATTGCCTTGGCCGACGAGGTGATCGAATGAGACGGCGCGAGTTTATCACGCTTCTCGGTGGTGCGGCTGCTGCATGGCCGCTCGCGGCGCACGCGCAGCAAGACCAACTGGTGCGGCGCATCGGCGTGCTCATGCCGACCGCGGACGATTCGGAAATGCGGCTTCGCCTCACCACGTTCCAGCAAGCGCTGCAAGGATTGGACTGGGCCGACGGTCGCAACGTGCACATCGAAGCCCGCTTTGCCGCAGGCAACGCCGCCGATTTGCGCAAATACGCAGCGGAATTAGCTGCGCTTGCGCCTGACGTCATCCTTGCTACTGGCAGCGCGGGTTTGCCTGCGCTGCTCCAGGCAACCCAGACTGTGCCGATCGTTTTCGTACTCGTCCCCGATCCGGTGGGTTCCGGCTTCGTCCATAGCCTTTCGCAGCCGGGCGGTAACGCAACTGGCTTTATGATGTACGAATACAATCTGTGCGGAAAATGGCCGGAATTACTTAAGGAGATCGCGCCGAGCGTAACACGAGCGGCGGTCCTTCGCGATCCCGCCTTAGTCGCTGGCATCGGTCAGTTCGCCGTCATCCAGTCCGTGGCGCCTTCGGTTGGCGTGGAGGTGATCCCGATTAACCTGGGCGACGTAGCCGAGATTAAGCGCGAAGTTGCAGCCTTCGCGCAATCCGCCAATGGCGGTCTGATCTCGACGGCAAGCGCATTGTCGGCGGTACATCGTGATCTGATCATCGCTCTTGCCGCCCAGCACAAGCTGCCCGCAGTCTACCAAGAACGCAATTATGTTACCGCCGGCGGATTGATTTCGTATGGGCCGAATTTCGTTGACCAGTTTCGGCTCGCGGCTAGCTACGTCGATCGCATCCTCAAGGGCGGACGGCCGGCCGATATGCCGGTGCAGGCGCCTACCAAGTACGAACTGGTCATCAACCTCAAGACCGCCAAGACTCTCGGCATTACAGTCCCACCCTCGCTGCTCGCCCGCGCCAACGAGGTGATCGAATAACAACCTGCCCTTAGCGGACATACCCAGTTGCACCGCATATGTCCGCTTTTGGGGGTGAAGCGGACATGCCGTTTTGCAGCGCGAATGTCCACTAATGACCCAAAGCGGACATCACACCTGTTCACCAGCGTGCTAATTTGAACCGTTACGATGCCTTGTGCTGAGCCTCGGGGAAGGCAATGAGACGGCGCAACAAAGCAGCCAAAACGCGACGCCGCAAGCGGTTGACGCCCAAGCAACGCAGTGCCTCAAAGGCACCGCACCGGAACAATTTCTCGCCTGCAAGAGAGGAAAAAAATGTTGCGCGTCTTAGCCGTGAGTTGAACGAAGCGTTCGAGCAGCAGGCCGCGACTGCCGATATTCTGAACATTATTAGCAGCTCGCCTCCCGATACCCAGCCGGTATTCGAGGCCATAGTGCAGAGCGTCCTAAAGCTCTTTCCGGACGCCCTCATCAGTCTTGCGCTTAGATACGGCGATAGGATCAACGCCGCAGCCGTTGCTGATCATAACCCCGAGCGCGCCGAAGCGTGGCGACGTACGATTTCACGAACCCCTCTCTCGCGAGAGTACATGCATGGTGTAGCCATGCTCGATTGCAAGATCGTGGACATTCCTGACGCGAGTAGGGCCCCGGCCGAATTTTCTGCTGGAGCTCGGAACTTCCTGACCAGCGGCAACCGCGCGATCACGATCATGCCGATGATGCGCCGCAATGAGGCGATTGGCCTACTGAGCGTCGTGCGCCGTACGCCCGGCCCGCTTTCGGATAAACAGCTTTCACTTTTGCGGACGTTCGCCGCACAGGCCGTCATCGCCATCGAGAACACGCGGCTGCTTAACGAGTTGCGCGAATCTCTCCAGCAACAGACCGCAACCGCGGATGTGCTGGGGGTCATTAGCCGTTCGGCGTTCGATCTGCAGCCAGTTTTTGAAACTGTTGGGGAAAGTGCGGTGCGGCTTTGTGGGGCCGATAGAGCTTTTATATTTCGCTTCGATGGAGAGATGCTGCGGTGCGTTGTTGCTTATAATGCGCCGCCGGAACTTGAGTCGTTTATTCGGCAGAATCCAATCCGTCCCGGGCGAGGCAGCGGCTCGGGTCGCGCCGCCCTCGCGCGGCGAACGGTTCATATTCGTGACGTAACGATTGATCCTGAATATACCCTCAAGTCAAAAGACATCGCTCCGGTTCGGACTGTCCTCGCGGTACCAATACTCAAAGGCGATGACCTACTCGGGGTAATCCTTACCTATCGTTTGGAAGTCAATCCCTTTACCGACAAGCAGGTTGCGTTAGTTGAGGCATTTGCCGACCAGGCAGCAATTGCGATCGAAAATGTACGGCTATTTGAAGCTGAACAGAAGCGCACGCGCGAACTCTCCGAATCTTTACAGCAACAGACCGCGACCGCGGATGTGCTCAAGGTCATCAGTCGCTCGACGTTCGATCTGCAAACCGTACTGCAAGCGTTGATCGAGGTTGCCGCGCGACTCTGCGAAGCAGATCAGGGCACCATTATGCGGCAACAGGGGAGTGAATTCGTGCGAGCCGCAAACTTTGGCTTCCCAGTTGAATTTACCGAGGTTGTGAGGGATTTACCGATGGTACCTGGACAGGGTTCAGCTGCCGGAAGAGCCCTATTGGAAAGGCGCACGATCCACATCCCGGACGTACAAGCCGATGCAAATTACACTTTCCTAGAGGGCAAGAAATTTGGTGGTTACCGCACGGTCCTTGGCGTCCCGATGCTGCGCGAAGACGTCCCAATTGGCGTATTCGCCTTGACGCGTAGAGAGGTTCGGCCGTTCACCGACAAACAGATTGAACTGGTATCGACTTTTGCCGACCAAGCCGCGATTGCAATGGAGAACGTGCGCCTGTTCGAAAGTGTCGAGGCCCGCACGCGCGAACTGGCAGAATCGCTGGAGGAACTGCGCACCACGCAAGATCGCCTCGTGCAGACACAGAAACTTGCGTTGCTTGGCCAGTTGACTGCCGGTATCGCGCACGAGATCAAGAACCCGCTCAACTTCGTCAACAATTTCTCGGGCATCTCTGCCGAGCTGATCGATGAATTGCAGGACACACTGCGGAGCGCTTCGCTCGATGAAAAAACCCGCACTGAAATCGAGGAACTGACGGACACGCTAAAAGGGAACTTCGACAAGGTCGTGCATCATGGCAAACGCGCGGATGCGATCGTCAAGAACATGCTGCAGCACTCGCGTGAAGGCTCAGGTGAACATCGGGTAATTGATATTAATGCACTTGTTGAGGAGAGCCTCAATCTCGCATGGCATGGAGCGCGGGCTGAGACCCAGGGTTTTGAGATCAAGCTAAAGCAATCCTTGGACCCGTCTGCTGGCGGGGCAGACGTTTTCCCGCAGGACATCCGGCGGGCTCTTCTTAATCTGATTGCAAACGGATTTTATGCTGCGACCAAGCGTAGAGCGGAAACCATGGGGGGCGATTACGATCCAACTCTCACGGCCTCGACCAAAAACCTTGGCGACCATGTGGAAATTAGAATCCACGATAACGGGACCGGTATTGCGCTCGATGTGAAGGAAAAGATGTTTGAGCCATTCTTCACAACCAAGCCGACCGGAGAAGGCACCGGCCTAGGCCTCTCGATCAGCCACGACATCATCGTAAAACAGCACGCAGGCACAATCGAAGTTGATACACGCCCCGGCGAGTTCACCGAGATCAGGATTGTCCTGCCGCGTGCTCCCCAGTTGATCTGAGACCACCATCGAGGGCGGAATGCCCGCTATTGGCCCATAGCGGACATTTCCGTTTGCACCGCATATGCGCTTTCGGGGGTAAAGCGGACATGCCCAAAGCGGAAATGGGATTGATACTTAACAGCGATTTTATGCAATGCCGCTGATGTAAATCGGTACGATTCGCTTGTCTTAGCCTTCGGAGGAGGCAATGAGACGGCGCGAGTTCATCACGCTAGTCGGCACTGCGGTGGCTTGGCCGGTGGTGGCACGCGGGCAGCAGCGGATTGGTGTGCTAATGCCGTTTGCCAAAGACAATCCGGAAGGGCAGACACGCATCGTGGCGTTGGTTCAAGGATTGCAGAAATTGGGTTGGACCGAAGGTCGCAATCTACAAATCGAGTATCGATGGGATACCGGCGATCTGCAGAAAGCGGCAGGCGAATTGGTGGCATTGTCTCCGGACGTTATCTTTGCCAGTACCACTCCAGCTGTCGCCGCATTGCAACAAGCGACCCGGAGCGCCCGAACACCAGGCGCAATCGAGCAAGACGTTGCTGGCCGCGCGGATCCTTGATGCAGCAGAAGCAGGAGAACGCGGTCCTGCACGATTGCTCATGCTGGCACTGATGTCCGCTCGCCGGCTTTCCTTCTGCTACAATAGGGTTGGGTGATTCCCTTTAAGGCTGCGCTGCCCTACGGCAAACCCTCAGACGCACAAGATGAAAACGCGAGAGGCCCGCTTAGCTGAGTTTAACCTCGGTATCCCGAGAGAAAATCGTCCGCTGCAAATTCTTTGCGAGGACCAGTGCGGTACTTACATAATTCCGTATCCCTGCCAGTGGTCCGATGGCGCGTGGCGGAAAGTTGGAAGCGCCAAGACCATTGAAGCAACCGTAATCGGTTGGCGTACGGCGCCGCGATCTTGGCGATGATTCAGGTAACGTGGCTGGATGGTCACGCGCATTCCTGCCGTGGAGATTAGGATGCTTGCACGACCTACACTGACGAAACCACCCAACCAGGCCGCTGCCGAGCAGCCAAAGAGTCAGGCGCGACCTAAAGAAGAACGGTTCCTGTTTCGGGTGGACGGACAAACCAAACGTTCGTTCAGCAGCGAAGGCCCCGCGATGACGGCCGGCACGGCGGTAAAGAAAGCTTATCCCGTGGTAATGGTCACGATTGTAGATACCGACGACGGGACTATCGAAATCATCAATGCATCGTAACGGTTGGCCAAGGACGGATGCCTGACGCCGCCATTCTAATCGGCGCGCCAAGCGGGAGTTATGTCCGGGTTATGAAAGATCGTCTCGCCACAGTTTATGCAAAGGTACTGTTTTTCTCGACCTGGCCCTTTAAAAACGAATTTTAGCCCCGGGTGTCCGGGGTCATCCGGGCCCTTCGTTATCTGCGCTTTGCAAGCGTCGCATAACCTGATCATTTCGGGCCCCCAGGCGAACGGTGCGGCCGTCATGGCCTCGGCTCAGGCCCTCAGCGCGCCGAGCACCATCCGGCAATCGGGTGTTTGCGGTATTTAATCATCCGTGCTTGAAACTGCCTGGTTTCAATCCAAGAGCCTTCACCGCTGCCTCTGGAAGCGGACCATACGCTTCAACCTTCTCATTCGGAGCCATGCATGCCGCAATAATGGCCTCAGCCTTAGATGGGTCTTCTTCGGCGACGTAATAGACGGTCCGTATTGGCAGACCGCCGTCTAATGGCTCAGTTGTTACGAGGACAACTTGACCGTTTGGCATGCGCCAAATATGGCATGGGCGAGACTCCTAGTCTTTCCAAAAATCTTTAAAGCGGGGCTGGGGCAATCGGTTGTCGCTATAGATCGGCGCCAGCCCGAGCACGCCCTCGTAGAAGGCGCGCGCACGCACCATGTCCTCGGTATGGATCGCAGTTTCTAAGATACCATCCAGCTTTGGCATGAAATCCTCCAGCGAGCCTTCTGAGGGTCCGGGCGGCAGTATCAGGTAAACCAACAGCCAGGGAGATCGGCCATGATGACCTATGTCGTGCTTGCCACGTTCACCGATCAAGGCGTCAAAAATGCTAAAGACTCTCCGAAGCGGGCAGAAGCCTTCAAGCAGATGGCGAAGACGTTTGGAGTGACCGTGAAAGACATATTCTGGACGCAAGGACGATACGACATCGTGACAGTCGTCGAGGCTCCAGATGAGCTTTCGGCTACCGCGCTTAACTTGAGCCTTGACGCGCTCGGCAACATCCGTACGGAATCGCTGCGGGCATTTTCGTCATCAGACATGATGAAAATCGTCGCCAAGATGCTCTAATTGGCTCAATCAGCCGAATTCCTACTTATGTCCGCTTTCGGGGGTAAAGCGGACATGCCGTTTTGCGCTGCATATGTCTGCTTTTGACCCAAAGCGGACATGCATCGTTTAGGTCAATGCTGCTGCTATATCATCCAACTCAACGCACTAGTTTGACTAGGTTCGATACTCTTCGTGGCTCTTTGTGTGGGGCGATGAAACAGCCGAATCCATCACGCTATTCGGCGGCGCGGCGGTGGTCTTCAGAACAAGAATGGCGGTGGTCTTCAGAACAAGAATAATGAGCGCCGCAGGCGGAGGACAAAATGATTTTTGCTCGCGCGCTCGCGGCGCTTCTTGCTTCATGTTTGGCGACCGGCGCCGCCTCGGCCCAAACCTACCCAGATCGCTCTGTCACTATGATCGTGGCGTTCCCACCCGGCGGCGCCGATGACGCGACGGCACGCTTCATCCAGGACGCCATGCAGAAAGCGCTGGGCCAACCGATCGTGATCGAAAATATCGGTGGAGCTGGTGGCATGATCGCCGCCGCCAAGGCGGCCCACGCCGCGCCTGACGGTTACACCATTTTGCTCCATCAAAACGCGCTGGCGGCTGGCATGACGCTTTATCCGGATCGCACGTTTGATGCGGAGAAGGACTTCGTCACCATCGGGCTCGTCAATACCACGATCAATACGCTGGCGGGGCGTCCGACCCTGCCGCCAAACAATTTCGACGAGCTCTTGCATTGGATGAAACAGCCTGGCCAGACCATCAAGGTCGGGCATCCCGGAATCGGTTCGTTCGGTCATTTGGGCGAGGTGCTGATCTTCCAGGAGCTCGGTGTGAAGGTCATCCAGGTGCCTTATCGCGGCGCCGGTCCGGCGCTCATCGATCTATTGGCAGGGCAAGTGGACCTGGGCCCGATCTCGGCCGTGGTCGCCCAACCGCTGATCAATGGCGGCAAGCTCAAAGCCTACGCCGTCATCGGCAGCAAGCGGTTTGCCGGCCTGCCTCAGCTAAAGACGATGGGTGAGCTTGGCTACAAGAACCTCGATATCGATTTCTGGCACATGTTGCTGGCACCGGCCGGCACACCGCGGCCAATCGTCGACAAACTCAACACCGCGCTGCGCGCTGCGCTCGCTGATGCCAAGGTGCGCAAAAACTTTTTGGAAGGCGGCATGGACGAATACCCGCCCGACCAAGAAACGCCCGAGGCCGCGAGTGCGTTGCTAACTCGCGAGATCAAGCTCTGGGGTAAGGTTATCCGCGCCAACCACCTCGTGGCTAAGTAATTGGTGCGGCGTAATCCGCTGCTCATTGTGGCTCGGCGTGAATTTGACCTCTGTGGCCCAAAGCGGACATGCCGTTGTGCACAGCATATGTCTGCCTTCGGGGGTAAAGCGGACATCGGCTGGTGCGCCGCTAAATGTCGAAATAAAGGTGAAACTCATAGGGATGAGGCCGCAGCGCAATGGCATCAACCTCGTTTTTCCGCTTGTAACTGATCCAAGTCTCGATGACATCCTTGGTGAATACATCCCCGCGGAGCAGAAACGCATGATCGGCCTCGAGTGCATCGAGTGCTTGCTGTAGCGAGCCGGGCGTGGACTTCACTACCTTCGCTTCCGCGGGCGGTAGATCGTAGAGGTTCTTGTCAATCGGCTTACCTGGATCAATACGCTTGTCTATGCCATCAAGGCCGGCCATCAACATTGCTGCGAATGCCAAGTATCCGTTGCAGGATGGATCCGGCGTGCGGAACTCGACCCGCTTGGCACGCGGGTTTGGTGAATACATCGGAATCCGGCAACAAGCTGAACGGTTGCGTTGCGAATAGACCAAATTGATTGGCGCCTCATAGCCCGGCACTAACCGACGGTAAGAGTTCGTCGTGGGTGCGCAGAACGCGCAGAGCGCCCAAGCGTGATTCAGCAAGCCACCGATGTAGTTGAGGGCAAGATCACTTAAGTTGGCGTAATGCCCGTCGCTGTGGAACAGGTTGGCGTTGCCTTTCCATAAGCTTTGATGCACGTGCATTCCAGAGGCGTTGTCTTCAAAGAGAGGCTTAGGCATGAACGTCGCCGTCATATTGTACTTGCGTGCAGTGTTTTTGATCACATACTTGTAGAGCATCAAGTTGTCGGCCATGCGCGTTAGCTTGGTAAATCGCATGTCGATTTCCGCTTGGCCAGCCGTTGCCACCTCATGGTGGTGAGCTTCGATCTGGATTCCCAACGTCTCCATCGTCAACGCCATCTCGGTGCGCAAATCTTGCATACTGTCGACAGGCGGAACTGGAAAGTAGCCTTCTTTCTGGCGTGGCTTGTGGCCAAGGTTCGGCGCTTCTTGTTTCCCTGAATTCCAGATGCCTTCTTTCGAATCGATCTCGTGGTATGCGAAATTCACGCCTTGATCGTAGCGCACTTGATTGAATACGAAGAATTCGGCTTCCGGCCCGAAAAAGGCCGTATCAGCGACGCCGGTCTGTTTGAGATGCGCCTCGGCCTTTTGGGCTATGTAACGGGCATCGCGGCTATAGGCTTCGCCGGTGACCGGATCTCTGATGTTACAAATCAAGACCAGCGTCGTTGCCGTCGAGAATGGGTCGAGAAAGGCCGTGGTCGAATCAGGCACAACCAGCATGTCGCTTTCCTGGATCTCTTGGAAGCCGCGGATCGATGACCCGTCAAACCCGATGCCCTCGCTCATTGCATCGGCATCCACTGCGCTTGGCGGGACGGAAAAATGCTGCCAGGTGCCCGGCAGATCCGTGAAACGTAAGTCGATCATCTCGACGTTCTTGGTCTTGATGGCTTTGAGGACATCGTCGGTCGTGGAACAACTAAGAAACATTTGCTGCCCTCCAGTGTCGAACACCGGCAGAGCGTCGCTTCGCGAAAGTGACGCTCACCTGCAAGCATTTCTAGTCAATGTATTTCAGCTTTGGTGAGGCCCACGCATCAGCTTCAGCGCTGCTTCAATGTGCCTCCAGATTTCGGCATCTTTTTTTTTGCCTTCCATTTCGAAAGCGCATGCTTTTTGCGCGGCCTCGACAACTGCCTGAGCACCATGTGCTTCCAATAGTTGTCTCGCATAGTCCTGGATGTCGATTTCGTGGATTCTCATGGCGTCATACTCCTCTTCTGCGCGAGTGAACACATCGCGCACTCGAATGGTAGGCGTTGACACCTATCTAGAGTCTGCATCTTAACAGATGACAATTGCAAGCCTTCACTGATGGGTATCGGGGCGCAGAGCCTTTCGCCCGATCCTTGGAACCAATTCGACCCTTGCGCGTTAGAGGCCACCGAGCCGTCCGCCCGCGTTTACGCGGAGCCTGGGACCATGTGGACCACGCTTTTCACGGTTAGCTTCTGATCGTCGCCTCCTCCTTGGCCCTGCGGCGTTGTCCTCAACTTGTCCCCCGGCGCGCATTGAAGACATCCAATGATGCTGCGGTCGGCGCGATCAACGCTGAAGGCGGTTGAGTACAAAGGAGGACGTCATGAGTGAATGGACCAATGCCAAGCTTTGCGACGTCGCCAATCTGATCCTTGGAGTAGCCCTTTTGGCGTCGCCTTGGATCTTTAGCTTTCCGAGTGGTACGGCGTCGCAGAACGCCGTTATCACCGGGATTGTAATTGCGGCGATATCTTTGGCCGCATTGGCGGCGTTTACCGTCTGGGAAGAGTGGCTCAATCTAATCGTGGGCGTGTGGGTCCTGGTTTCGCCCTGGGTGCTTGGTTTTGCAGGGACCACGGCGATGCATGTGCACATCGTCATCGGTGTCATTGTTGCCGTTCTTGCCGGGTTTGAAATCTGGCTCCTTTATCAGCGCCCGCCGCGACGCACCGCAGTGTGAACGACGGAACCCACAAGCTGGCCGTGGCGTTCGGCTTCTATTAGCCGACGCCGCACCGCAGCGCTGCGTGTCGCGCCATGGTCGGTATGACCGACCTGCTGCGGCGTGCACCGGGGCAGGCGAAATCCATACGCGCGTTGCACGCGTCGCCTAAACTTTAACGCGGCAGACCTATTAGCTGGAATGTCCGCTTTTGGCCCAAAGCGGACATCCCTAGTTGCAGCGCACATGTCCGCTTTCGGGGGTAAAGCAGACATGACCGTTTGCAGAAGTCCGCTTTCGTGGTCGCTATTGGGGGTAAAGCGGACATGACCTCTTGCACTGCAAATGTCTGCTTTTGACCCAAAGCGGACATTCGATCCTGAGCGTTGTTGCTGCGCAAAATGACGGCCGGACCCCACTCTGCGGATCGTAAATCCCTGCTGTAATTTCCGTACTTATAGGCCACGCTCGCGGGAATAGTGCTGGGTCATTATCATCCAGCAACGTCAATCAGAGGAGATAACAATGGCCAAACCCAGCATCGTCTTCGCCCACGGCCTCTGGGCCGACGGTTCATGCTTCAGCAAACTGATCCCGACGCTGCAGGCCGAGGGCCACGAAGTGATGGCATCCCAACACGGCCTCGACTCCCTTAAAAGCGACGTGGCGTGCCTCACCCGCTGCTTTGGGCGGGTCAGCGGTTCCGTGGTGCTCGTTGGCCACTCTTATGGTGGCACCCTGATCACGCACGCTGGGATGGACAAGCGCGTTGCTGCGCTCGTCTATATCGCGGCGCTCGCGCCCGATGCCGACGAGACCTCACAGAGCCTGCAGAACAAGTTTCCCAAGACCGATGTGTTTGCCCATATCGAGGTGCCGGATGGGCGCGTGTGGCTCAAGGCCAGCGGTGTCCCCTGCTTTGCGGGAGATTTGCCTGAGGCGGAGCAGAAGCTCGTCTATGCAACGCAGGGAGCGCCGGTGGCGGACCTGTTCGATCAGAAGCACGAAGGTATCGCGTGGAAGACGAAGCCCAGCTGGTACATCGTGGGCACCAAAGATCGTACCGTCCATCCCGATCTGCAACGCTTCGTGGCGAAACGCATGGGCGCGACCACAGTCGAGACCGACAGCAGCCATGTCCCCATGCTGTCCCAACCGCCTCTCGTCCTTGACGTAATCCGCAAGGCCGCGACCGTAGTTCAGAAGAGCTAGCCCGGCTTCTCACGGGGTAGAGAGACACACGTATGACATGTCCGCTATTGGCCCAAAGCGGACATGGAGCCGTCCCTTAACGGGCCTCGTTAAAACGCATACGAGCGGCCCTTCCAGCGCGCTAGTTTGTGTTGCTACGATGCCGCTTGCCGAACCTCGGGGGAGGCAATGAGAAGACGCGAGACCATCACGCTCCTTGCGGGCGCGGCGGTTGGCTGGCCGCTAGCGCGCGCCGCCCAGCAGCGGAAAGTGCCGACAATCGGGGTCTTGGTGGTCGGCTCTCCCGGCTCGGAGCAATTCTGGCAACTGTTTCAGAAGTCGATGCGCGAACTCGGTTACGTCGAGGGGAAAAGCGTTCGATACGAGTTTCGATCGGATCAAGGACAAGCAAGCCACCTTCCCGAATTGGCCGCGGAGTTGCTGCGGCTTGACGTCAATCTGATTGTGACTTGGTTCACGCCAGCCGCGAAAGCACGGTCAGGCTGAACGTGGGCGAACTTCAGCGTATCACTGATGCTGTTGCGATAACGTTGCGACCAAAGCACCTCGAATATTTGATCTGAATCTAAACAACTGAAACGTGGGAAAAAATATTTTCTTGATAGGGCGCATCCAGCCTTTGAGCCGCTCGTCGACGAGACCTGAGTCATTAGGAGACTGGTGGACAAACATCACAATTCTTCATCAGTCGGCGTCAATGCGGTCACGCAAACGTTTTGGTGACTTCCTCATCGAGGAGAGCGTAGATTTCAGCCTCAAGCTGGCGATGTTGGTCGGAGGTCACGTCACGCGGGCGGGGGCTGTCGACGCGCCACTCCGCCCTGATCCGACCGGGTCGGGCAGACATCACCAAAATGCGATCGGCCAGGTAAATTGCCTCACTCACCGAGTGAGTGATAAAGACCACAGTGCGCTGCTGTTCCTGCCAAATTCGCAACAGTTCTCGCTGCAGAAACCGGCGCGTGAGGGCATCAAGGGCGCCGAACGGTTCGTCCATCAGTAGGATCGAGGGATTGACGGCAAAAGCGCGGGCAATGGCGACGCGTTGCTTCATGCCCCCAGAAAGCTCATCGATGCTCTTGTGAGCACAATCGCTGAGGCCCACCAGATGTAGATACTGAAGCGCGATGGAGCGTTGTTGCTGGCGCGGAATAGTCTTTCGCCTCAGCCCGAACTGGACATTGTCCAAAACAGAAAGCCAAGGAAATAGGGCGTAGCTTTGGAAAATCATGCTTCGGTCAAGGCTCGGACCGGCGATCGGCTCTCCATCCACCGAGATTGAGCCATCGGTTGGTTTGAGGATCCCTGCCAGGATTTGGAGGAGTGTGCTCTTCCCGCAGCCGCTAGGGCCGACGACGACCAAAAACTCGCCGGCCGCAACATCAAACGAAATCTG
>Ga0310913_10000182_pt1 | contig 26422 bp, 28 predicted proteins | sample GREbulkMGOX082_FD_203447 | JGI IMG/M metagenome (GOLD analysis project Ga0310913, IMG submission 203447) | Lab enrichment of tropical soil microbial communities from Luquillo Experimental Forest, Puerto Rico - GRE.bulkMG.OX082 | ecosystem: Environmental > Terrestrial > Soil > Tropical forest >...
GCTCGGCGCTGCCTGCACCGCAAGCCGGACTGATGGCGATGTTGGCGAAGGGCATTGTGGGCGGCGAAATGGCATGGCCGCTGGTCGTCGTCGGCATCCTCATGGGCCTGGCGATGATCATGATCGAGGTGCGGAGCGTGATGCTCTTCGCGGTCGGAATGTATCTGCCGCTAGGTACGACGTTCGCAATCTTCGTCGGCGGTCTGATTCGCTGGGTCACCGATACGCTGCGCGATCGCCGTGGGTTCAATGATGCTCAGAAGGCCCGCGTGGACAATGCAGGCGTGCTGACCGCCTCGGGTCTGATTGCTGGCGAGGCGCTGTGTGGGTTAGTGATTGCCAGCCTGGTCGGCGCTGGAAAAGATGTTGCGCTGCTGAAGTGGCATGCGCCGTTCATCGCTGCGCTGATTGCCTTGGCCGTACTGGTTGTCGCAATGATTCGCGTGCCGCTGGCGAATGCCGGGCGCCCGGATGAGCCGGCGCCACCGACAGCGATTATGTAGACAACTACCATTCAAGAAGATGGCCGCCATGGTGGGCGGCCCTTTTTGTGGGAGTTGGGCGTCTTAGATTGAAGGTCGCGCCGATGGCATTTGCATGGCCGAGGAAACTGGGTGGAGCACCGTTTCAGCCCTGTATTGAAGCTGTTCCTTTTTGACTAAGGCTTTAGCCGCTGAGGTAAGGAGAACCAATTACCTCAGGCGCTAAAGCGCGCAAAAGTGCGACCCCTCATGCACGCCTGAAGGCGTGCTCTAACCTCACCGGCAACAGCGACGCCATCGATACGCACGGAAAAATTGCAGAGGCCGAGATCATCCCCGCCTTTGTTTTAGACTGAGATTTCGTGAGTATTTCTGAACAGTTGGTTTTGATTCGCGAGCACATTCTCGCGGCCGCACGCCGCGCCGGGCGCAACCCTGACCAGATTTCGCTGATGGCAGTAAGCAAAGCCTTTCCAGCCGAAACGATTCTTGAAGCCTACGCCGCTGGCCAACGGCTGTTCGGCGAAAATCGCGTGCAGGAGTTTGCTGAGAAGCTCCCACAGCTGACAGGGTTGCAAGGCGCACGCTTCCACATGATCGGCCATCTGCAATCGAACAAAGCAGCGAAAGCGGTGGAGATATTCGACGCGGTCGATTCGGTTGCCTCCGCTAAACTCGCGCAAGGTCTCAACCAAGCCGCCAAGAAGCTGGACAAAACGCTCGAGGTGCTGATTGAGATCAATGTCGGCGGCGAACCGGCCAAGAGCGGACTGCCGCCAGACGCACCTGAAATCGAAGCTATCCTCAGCCAATCGCCTCAATGGCCTCAATTGCAAATTCGTGGGCTCATGACTGTTCCGCCCTACACTGACGATCCCGAGGGAGCACGACAGTACTTCCGGACGCTACGGCAGTTGCGCGATCGGCTTGCCTTGCGCAAGTTTGCCAACGTTAGCCTCGATACGCTCTCGATGGGCATGTCGCACGACTTCGAGGTTGCCATCGAAGAGGGCTCCACATGCGTGCGCATCGGCTCAGCGATCTTCGGAGACCGTCCGAAGCCGTGATCCCGATTCACGATACGCCGGCCGGCGCGGCATTCCGGGTCAAGTTGCATCCGCGCGCGCGAAAAAATGCGATCACCGGAGTTGTCGGCAACGCGCTCAAGCTGGCATTGACGGCTCCTCCCGTGGGAGGCAAGGCCAATGAAGCATGTATCGAGTTTTTCGCTGAGTTTTTGAATGTTCCGCGCCCGTCGGTTACGATAGCCGCCGGAGCATCCAGCCGTAACAAAGTCATTGTTGTACGTGGCCTTTCGGCCAATCAGGTGGAATCGAGGCTGAAGATAGTTGTCACTGGCTAGTTGTCGGTTGTCAGTAAGCGGCATGGAAATGACAACTGAGAACTGACAACCGACAACTGACGACTACTATGACCTTCACCCAGCGCTGGCAGGACATTCGCACTGGTTTCGAGCGGCCGTTCTGGGTCGCCAACATCAGCGAGCTGTTCGAACGCCTCTCGTATTACGCCGCCTTTGCCTCCATGACGCGCTACCTGCACGAGGCGCTGCAATTCCCCTCCCAGCAAGCCAGCGCGTTCAGCGGCTTTTTCGGCGGGCTGGTTTGGTTCCTGCCGATATTCGGCGGTACGCTGGCCGACCGCATGGGTTTCCGCAGAGCCCTGGCGCTCGCCTATCTCATTCTGGCATGGGCATATTTCCTGCTCGGCTCGCTGGGTGCGCCGTGGATGGTACCAGTGCGGCAGACCGTGCCACTGGGAGTGCTGGTAGTGCTCGTGCTGGCCTTGCCGGCTTTCGGCGTAGCCCTGGTGAAGCCTACGGTGGTCGGCGTGACCGCGCACTCGTCAAAGGAGAACGTTCGCTCCTTCGGCTACTCGATCTACTACACCCTGGTAAACATCGGCGGAGCGTTGGGGCCGTATGTAGCATCTTACGTTCACCACCGCATGAGCGTGGAAAACGTGTTCCGCGTGGCGTCGCTGAGCGTGTTTCTTATGTTCCTGGGCGTGCTGGCGTTCTTCCGTGAGCCGAACCGCGCGCTGGATACTCAGCCAGCATCCATGGCAGAAGCCGGACGAAATTTTCTGACAGTGCTGACCAACCCACGCTTCATGCTGTTTCTGCTGATCTTCACTGGGTATTGGATTGTGTACTGGCAGGAGTTTCTCACGCTGCCGCTGTACCTACACAATTACGTAAATCCCAATCTCGACACGGAACTGCTGCTATCGACTGGTCCGGTTGTGGTGATTGCGCTCACCATGGTGATCACGCTGCTCACGCAGAAGGTCCCGGCGCTCGCGGCCATCACGGCAGGCACGCTAATCAGTGCCGTGGGGTGGGTGTTCCTGATTCTGCTGCCATCAGGCCTGGGCGCGGTGTTGACTCTGATTACAGTGGCGCTTGGGGAGATCACCATGTCTCCACGGTATTACGACTACGTGTCGCGACTGGCGCCCGAGGGGCAGCAGGGAACGTATATGGGCTTCGCCTTCATGCCGCTGGGAATAGGGTCGCTAATCGGCGGGGCCTTCGGCGGTTTCCTGATTCACTATTTCGGCGAGACAAAGCACCAGCCCGCAGGCATGTGGTGGGTGATCATCGCCGTAGGTGTAATGACGGCCGTGCTGCTGTGGTTGTATGACAAGCTAATGCTGCCGAAGGGTGCCTAGGCTTTTCGCTTTTCGCTGATTGCTTTCGTTCTCGTTTGTTCTCGGTATTTCGCTAATTGCCAGAACTGATCTCATCAATGCCTCGCTCAGGGCCTGCTGCCCCCTGATAATTAAACGGCTAAGCTCTGAGGAAATCGATTCTGGCATTTGGTATTAATGAGACGACTGCTGGTTGCTCTAGCTGCTAGCTGCGGCTTCATGGGTAGAATGTCACACAAACCGCCCTCCTACATTGCCGCCCACATCCGTCGTGTGCTTATCGATGGCGGCTCGGCCCCGCATACAATCGAAGTTCAGCGGTTCTTCAAGCACGAAGTTAAGTCGCGCGGCTGGCGTACGCCCGAATTGCGTGAGCTGGCGAAACGCTTCCGCCGTACGATTCTCGTGGAAGGCGGATTGTCCTACCTCATCCAGGTGGCTGACCAACTCTTTGCCGGGGAGGTAGTGGAAGAGAAGGCGTTCGCGGTGCTGCTGCTGGAGGGCATGACTCCGCAATTCGGTCCCCAGGAATTCAAGCTCTTCGAAAGTTGGCTCGATCGCATCACATCTTGGGCTGATCACGATGGCCTGGTGCACTATCTGATCGGCCCGATGGTCGTCTCGAACGACCGCTATCTATCTCGGCTTCCAGTCTGGGCAAAAGGGAAGAGTGTATGGCACCGGCGCGCGGCTGCTGTCGCTCTCATTCACAGCACGCGCCAACACAAGAATTTCGAGCACGTCCGGGCGATGACAGAACTCTTGCTGGAGAGCAGCGACGACATGGTGCAGAAAGGACTGGGCTGGCTACTGCGTGAAGCCGCAAAGGCGAATCCGGAGCAGACGGTCGCCTATCTGATGACGATTCGCGATCGTACACCGCGATTCGTGCTGCGAACAGCGTGCGAGACACTCGACTCAGCGACTCGCCAACGAGTGCTTGAAGGGCCACGAAGCAGAACAATCGTCAAAAACTCCTGACGGTTACCTCGGGCAAGCTTCCACGCTCTGCTTGATGCCCAGCAGCTGCTTGCATTGCAAGACACCATGGACAAAGGAAGCAAGCCTTTGCTCCGATCGAGGAAGGGAGTCCGTAGGGACGTTAATTCGGCCCGGCACGGGCGCGGACCGGGAGGCGGGTCCGTCCTGGCGCCGGTTCCTGCAGTACGAAAGCCCAGGTCGTGAAATATTCCCCGCTGGGAGATTGCCAGGACAGCCAATGGTGATGGCGTGCGTAACCGATCCGATAGCATTGGGAATAAGATCGTCGCCGGGCAACCTGACGGCCTTTGCTCTTCGGAGCCAGCAAGCATGGAATAACCGCAGTACCACATCCAGCCAAAACCAGAAAATTCCAAGCACGACGAGCAAAAAAGTATTTCTTCATGAAATTGGTAATGTTAACGCGAATCTGAGGCCCTCCCCCGTGATCGCCATCACGGTCGAGGTGGCGGGTCATTTACAATAGATTTCGCATGAATCTTTCCGAAATTCAGGCTGCCCTGCGCAGCGGCGGCCACGAAGCCTGGCTATTCTACGATCATCATCACCGCGATCCCATTGCTTACCGTGTTCTCGGGCTGCCGACAGACCGCCTCACTAGCCGGCGCTGGTTCTATGTGATTCCCGCACAGGGTGAGCCCAAGAAGCTGGTACATCGTATCGAGAGTCATCATCTCGACTCGCTGCCGGGCAGCAAACTCGAGTATTCGGCCTGGGAGGAACTGTGGTCGAACCTCGAAGCAATGATCAAACCGTATAGCAAGCTGGTGATGCAGTATTCGCCGAATAACCAGATTCCCTATATCTCTTTGGTGGATGCTGGGATGCTGGAGTTGATCCGTAGCTTCGGCAAGGAGATCGTGACGTCCGCCAATCTGGTCGCTTACTTCGAGGCTACACTCACCGAGAAGCAGATTGCATCGCACTACAAAGCTCAAGGGAAGATCGATCAGATTACGGCCGGCACGTTTCAGGAGATCGGCCGGCGCGTGCGCAATGGCGGCACGCACGAGTATGAAATCCAGCAGTGGATCATGGAGGCGTTCAGGCGCGAAGATCTTGTGACTTGCGATCCGCCGAACGTAAGCGTGAACGCCCACAGCGGCGACCCGCATTATGAGCCGTCGTCGACGTCTTCAGCTCCGATTCGCCAGGGCGACTTCGTGCTGCTCGACATCTGGGCAAAAACGAACGAGCCTGACGCCGTGTTTTACGACATCACCTGGACGGGCGTGATCGGCACGCCGAGCGACCAGCAGCGCGAAGTGTTTACGGTGGTACGCGACGCGCGGAATGTCGGTATTGGCAGGGTGCAGGAGGCGTTTGAGGCAGGTAAGCGCATCTGCGGATGGGAAATTGATCAGGCGGTGCGCGAGCATATTATCGCCAAGGGATACGGCGCAAACATCTTTCACCGTACCGGGCACTCCATTACCTCCGACATTCACGGCAATGGAGCGAATCTCGACAATCTGGAGACCAAGGACGACCGCCTGATTCTGCCGAACACGTGTTTCTCGGTCGAGCCTGGCATTTATCTGCCGGACTTCGGCGTGCGCAGCGAAGTGGACATGATGATCCGCAACGGCAAGGCCGAAGTCACAGGGCAAATTCAGGACGAGTTGGTACTGATCTGATGGCGAACCTACAACAAACGGCGGCAAAAGGCGGCGAAGTATCGGCAAGTTCGATGGCAATCATCGCACCATTTGCCGGATGGCTGCTGCCCGGGCTTGGACACTTCATTCAGCGGAAATGGATTCGCGGGCTCCTGCTCATGCTGGCGGTGTTCATCATGTTCTTTGCCGGAATCGGCATGCAGGGCAAGGTATACGGATTCAACACAGGAGACCTGCTCGATATCTTAGGATTTGTTGGAGATGTCGGCTCGGGCATGCTGTACTTTATCGCGCGTACGATGGATTGGGGTGGCGGCAATATTCAACGCGCCGTAGCGGACTACGGAACCAAGTACATCGTGGTAGCGGGCTTGCTGAACATCATCGCCGCGGTGGACGCGCACCAGATCGCGATCGGCAAGAAATCATGACCTTCGAACTCTCTCACTTTACGGCGGCTGTCATCTTCGCCGCCTGTGCCTCCACCGTGTTCGGCATTACCCAGCGCAACACGCCGCGCGATATGGTGCGCTACGGCGCCTACTGCTTTGCGCTGTTTGTTGGCGGAGTGATTGTCGCGGCGTGGGTTATGTGGGCGATTAAACACTAGTTGACAGTTGTTGGTTGTCAGTTCTCCGTTGCTAAGTCGTCGAGATTTTCTGACAACTGACAGCTGCTCACTGACAACTGTTTCACCCTTCCCACACAAACGCATCGAATACGCGCCTCGTTTCGAATCCCAGCTTGCGGTAGAGCTCAACGGCGCGCCGATTGGCCTCGGTGACAGTCAGCGTCAACAGCTTGAATTTTCGGCTGCGCAGCGCCTCGCAGGTTTGCGCTAGCAGATTTTCCCCGATTCCCTGCCCGCGGTATTCCGGCAGTAGGCATACCTGTGTGACATGCCCTACATCGTCGCGCACGCGTGAGCAGAGTATGAGGCCGATCAGAGAATTCGACGGCGGGTGAAGGGCGACAAACGAGGCTTCGGGATCGAAGACTCCACAACCCGGGAACCGCACGATGTTGTTCAGGAAACGCATCGAACCTCCGGCCGTGCGGTACTGGTCGTTGATCTCGGAATCAATGTGGGAACGATATGAAGCAGTGATAATTCCCGCTGACGGCTGGTAGTCCGCGTCCGTCCAGCGACGAATCTGGACGCCATCGACGGATTGCGGCTTGGGAGTCGGGTGCGTCGCAAGATCGAGGCACAAGAACAGTCGCCGATAGCGATGAAACCCATTCGCGGTAAAGGGCTCGGCCAGCTCGCCGGTGTTCTGCGCCAGTAACTGCGCCTCCACGCGTTGCACTCCGGGTGACTGTTGCAGTGTCTCGACGACATGCTCGATAAGATTCGTTTGGACGGCGCGTGCATCTCCGCGGCTGGGCGACACAAACAGATCGCCGATCACTCCCTTGCTTCCTTCGTATACGAAGAACGAGTAGCCGACGATGCTGCCCCGCTCCAGGGCGGCGTAGCCCGGCAGAATTTTGGCATCGATGTAGCGCAGGATCATCTCCGAGGAGCTGCGATAATCCCAAGCCAGCTTTTCGCCCCAGCGCTGGACTTCCTGATCGAGCAGGGATCGCAGGTCCGCTGAAGAGAAGTGCCTGAGGTCAAGGACTTCCACGCCCATCGCCGGCCGAATTGGATTGCGTACTGCCATGCGTCGCGAATCGCTTTTGCGGTAACCCGCAAAAGAATAGCATTGTGACTCAGTCTAGAGCGGCTACGGTGCTAGAGGCAAACTTAAGAACACGGGCTGTCACCGTGAAGTTGTCGTCTGCGCCCCCGGCGCCGACACCAGATAGAAGTCGAGCTTTTGCGGGGAGAAGCCGCCTATCCAGGTTACGCGACGGCCCTTGGCTCGGAACTCCAGCTCTTTCTGCGACCCTGCGGCAGCCACGACCACATGCTCGACATCTGGAATGTCGTTCCGCTCGTAGCTGGCGATCTTGTGATTGCGGTAGAAGCCAAGTCCGTATTCGACACCGCGCGGCACGTCGTAGACGGCAACGGATGGAACTTCGTTCAAGGTGGCATTCGCCAGACGTAATTGCACGGGCCTGGCCGACTGCAGGACATCGATCATCGGTGCGGTTCCGCGCAACAACAGTGCAAAGGTGATCAGCACCGGGACCAGTGTGGCAAAGCGAAGAATGCGGTAGCCTTGCGAACGGAGGCTCAGCCAGATCGTCAGAATACCAATGACGGAGAGCGCTGCGGCCACAATCCAGGCCGGCTTGGTGACCTCCTGGTGCACCAGCCGGAAAGGGACAATCAAGGCAGCAACCATTATTCCAGCGCATAGCAGGGCCTGCGAAGTGGTTAGCCATATCGGCGGCCTGTCTCCGTCCTGCTCGCGGCGAAGAATGAAGTCTGCAAGCAAAATAGTAGCCGCTGGAATCGACGGCAGAATGTATCCCGGCAGCTTCGATAGCGAAGGCGAAAAGAACAGAATAGGCAACAGGAACCAGATCGCCAGAAAGAGGCGGAGGTCTTCTTGTCCTCGCTCTTCAGTGGCGGAATAGCGCCAGTCTCGAATGGCATCGACCAACGCCGTCACAGCAAAGATCGTCCACGGCAGCAGGCCGATCAGTGCAACGGGAATGAAGTACCAGAAGGGCTGTTTGTGGCGGTACATGTCAGTCGCGTAACGGGTCAGGTTTTGTTCCAGGATGAACACGCGGAAAAACTGTGGATTGGCATGCTGGACCGCGATGAACCACGGCAGCACAACCACAACAAACAAAGCAATGCCGGGCTGCCAAAGCATCTGCCGCACGAGTCCCCAGTCATGACGCAAGCCAACGAACACTAGCAGGACGACCACGGCTAGAAAGATGGCAACCGGCCCCTTAGCCAGTGTGGCCAGGGCGAGGCATAGATAGAATGGCAGCAGCCAGCCGTGATTTTTTGACTCGTACCATCCCCACCAGCTGAGCATGGCGATGGTGAAGGTGGCGGTCAGCGGCATGTCGGTGCTGGCGCCGCGGCCAAAGCCAATGACCATCAAGGACGCAGCCGTAATCAGCGCGGCATCAAGCTGCATGCCCCGGCGAAATCGACGTGCCCACACGTGGATGAAGAACACCATCACCGTGGCAAGCATACTTGAAGGCAAACGCGCTGCCCAGTCGCTCACGCCGCCGGTACACTGGTAGGCCAGCATCGCTCCCCAGTAGTACAGCGGAGGCTTCTCCAGCCAGGGCTGTCCCCACAATGTGGGAGTTACCCAGTCGTGCCGCTGCAACATCTCCCGCGCCACCTGGGCGTAGCGCGGCTCATCCGCCCCCACCAGCCCAATGATCTGTAGTCCCGCATAGAAGAGAAACGCGCAGAAGGCAATCAGCGCGACCATGTCGGTCGAGCGCCGCATGCGGTCGGACGAAGGCCTCTTGTCGTTTTTGTTATCGATGGTGAGTGCGATAACTATTGCACCTTGTCCGCGGGAGTGCGGTTCTGGAATCCACGGATCTTCAACTGCGCAATCATACGCTCGGTGGCGACCGAGAGCGGACCCTCAATAGCGCATCCGCTGGCGCAGGTATGACCGCCTCCGCCGAACGTCTCAGCGACCTTGGCTACGTTGATCGCGCCTTTGCTCCGCAAGCTTACACGGAAACGCCCGTCCGCCTGCTCCCGGAAAAACAGAGCCACTTCGATCCCCTGAATGGCCAGTGCATAGTTGACCAGGCCTTCGCAGTCTTCTTCTTGTGACTGGAATAGCTCCATGGCGCGATGAGTGACGTGCATCCAGGCCAGGCTTCCATCGCGGTGCAGCGAGCTGAGCGCCGCGCCCAGCAGCCGCATCTTCGAAAGCTGGGTAGAGAAATAGACATTGTGCGCAATCTTTACAGGATCGGCGCCGCAACGTACCAACTCCTGTGCCAATGCAAACGTGCTTTCGTTAGTGCCGGTGAAACAGAACGAGCCTGTATCAGTCAGCACGGCGGTGTAGAGGCAGGTAGCGACTTCCGGCGAGATCTTCACCCCGGCCTGACCTGCCAGCCGGAAAATCATTTCCGCGGTTGCGCAGGCGTTGGGATCGATCCAGTTCACGTCGGCGAAAGGCCGAGCCGTATCGTGATGATCGATGTTGATGAGGTAGTGATTCTCAAGCCCGCTCAGCCTGGTACGGGCAATGCCGTCGCACTCCAGAATGATGGCAGCTTCGGCTTCGGGAGCCTGCTCCAGTTCCAGCAGCACGGAATCCGCATACGGAAGCGGGCGATAGATTCCCGGAACTCCATCGCGGAGGACTACCTCGGCCTGCTTGCCCATGCTGCGCAGAATCTGCGCGCAAGCCAAGGCTGAGCCGACGGCATCACCGTCCGGCCGCGCGTGCGAAGTAAGGATGAACTTCTGGCGTCTTTCGATCTGGTTCAACACTTCGTCGAGCATTTCCCCCAGGCCCCGGCTCAATTTTGGCGCTTGCGTTTCTCAATGCGCCTTAGCAACTCCTCCACACGGCTGCCATACTTCTCTGACTGGTCAAGCACAAACACCAGCTCGGGAGCATGTCGCAGTCCCAGATTGGTCACCAGCGCATGGCGAATGAAGCTCCGCGATGTGTTCAGGCCCTCCAGGCTCTCCGCGATTTCTTCGTCGCTGCCTTCAATTGCGACAAAGACTCGTGCCACCTTGCCTTCCGGCGCAAGTTGCACTTCGTTCACGGACACCAGGCCAATGCGAGGATCTTCGAGCTCCCCCTCGACCAGCGAGGTAATCTCTTCTCGCAAGGCTTCGCTGCGCCGCTCGCGATGATATCTTTGACTACGGTTTTCCATCTTTCCTGCACGGCCCAGCGAAAAAGCCGAACGTAAGAGAATACGCTAAAACGTCAAGCGGGGTGTGATAACCATCACGATTCCTCCGGTATTTGCTCGCCAAACTCCCTTTCTTCCAGGAAATCGAGGAACGAATCCGTTACTTCGCCGCCGCTGTTGTTAGCGGCACGAGCGGCGAACCGCTCCACGCTGCGCATGAGTCCATGCAGGTATTCGCGTGACGACGAGATACTGACCACGCCCAGGGTGGCTCGTTGCCAGGCATCGCTAGGATCAACTTCCGCTACCGAAACATTGAACCGCGTGCGCAGGCCATCTTTTACGCTTCGCACCACCTGCCGCTTATCTTTCAGCGAGTGCGCTCCCTCAATGCGGATTTCCAGCATGAGATAGGCGATCATAGGCTTATCCGGTTACACGAAGTCCCGGAAATTGTGCCCCGCTCCGCGAGGAACACCTTCCGGGACTCACTGCTGTTGCTTCTTGTCGTTACGCGAACGCTTCGGCGGCCACCTTCTCGGTCACGAACGCCTCGATGACATCACCCTGCTTGATATCACCGTACCCGGCGATCCCGATACCGCACTCCATGCCATTGCGCACTTCGCTGGCATCGTCTTTGAAGCGCCGCAGCGATCCAACCTTGCCCTTGAAGATGACGACGTTATCGCGCAGCAGACGCACTTCGGAATCGCGCTTAATGACACCGTCTATCACCTGGCAGCCAGCAATCGTTCCGACCTTGGGAATACGGAAGGTCTCGCGGACCTCGGCGCGTCCCTGGTAGGTCTCCTTGATGACCGGTTCCAACAGGCCCGACATCGCTTTCTTCATCTCGTCCTGCAATTCGTAGATGATCGAGTGCAGGCGCACGTCGACCTTCTCCTGCTCGGCCAGTTCCTGCGCCTTGCGCTCGGGACGAACGTTGAAGCCAATGATGACGGCGTTCGACGCCGAGGCTAGCAGCACGTCGGATTCGGTGATTGCCCCCACGCCTTGGCGGACGATGTTGAGCTTCACCTTCTCGTTGGACATCTTGCTGAGCAGGTCGGAAAGCACTTCCACCGAACCACCCACGTCGCCTTTGAGAATGATGGATAGTTCCTTTTGTCCGCTGCTCTTCAGCTGCTCGGCCAGGCCTTCGAGCGACACGCGTGAGCTCTTCGCCAGTGCGGCCTCGCGCGCCTTGGCCTCGCGATATTCAGAGATGTCGCGTGCTATCTCGCGGTCGGCCACGGCCACGAGCGGATCGCCTGCTTGCGGCAGTCCTTCCAGGCCTAGCACTTCGACCGGTGTAGCCGGCGGCGCAGCTTCCACCACAACTCCGCGATCATTGAACATCGCACGGACTTTGCCGAAGACGTTGCCTACGACAAAGTTGTCGCCGGCGTGCAAGGTACCGTTCTGCACCAGCACGGTTGCCACGGGGCCGCGTCCGCGGTCCAGCTTGGCTTCGAGAACGGTGCCAGTCGCCGGACGCTCCGGAACAGCTTTCAGGTCCTGCAGATCGGCCACTAGGCAGATCATTTCCAGCAGCAGGTTGAGGTTCGTCTTCTGCTTAGCGGAAACGTCCACAAACACGGTGTTGCCGCCCCAGTCCTCGGGCATCAGGCCGCGGTCGGCCAGTTGCTTCTTCACCCGGTCGGGCATGGCGTCGGGTTTGTCGATCTTGTTCACTGCCACGATGATCGGCACGTTCGCAGCTTTAGCATGATCGATCGCTTCCAGCGTCTGCGGCATCACGCCATCGTCAGCGGCCACAACGAGCACGACGATGTCCGTGACCTTCGATCCGCGTGCACGCATACGCGTAAACGCTTCGTGACCCGGGGTGTCGAGGAAGACGATCTCGCGGCCATAGGCAGGCGAATTTGTATCCGTAATCGCCACCTTGTAGGCGCCAATATGCTGCGTGATACCTCCGGCTTCGCCTTCAGCCACGCTGGTCGAGCGGATCGCGTCGAGCAGACTGGTTTTGCCGTGATCGACGTGGCCCATGATCGTCACTACCGGCGGACGTGTGACGGCCGCAGAAGTAGCTTCCTCGCCGGCGCCTTCTGCTGGGGCTGTGTCCTTCGCCAACTGCTCTTCGAAAGTGATGACGTCCGTGGTGGCTCCGAAGTGGCGTGCCATCTCGGTGGCCAGCTCGTGATCGAGCGTCTGGTTCACGGTGGCAAACACACCGCGTGCCAGCAGACGCGCGATCAGGTCCTTGGCGCGAATTTCCAGTTTCTCTGCCAGGTCCTTTACGCTGATCCCTTCCGGAATCGTGATGTTGCGCGTAATAGGCAGGGGCTCGGTCGACAGCGACAAGCGCGGCGGCGGCACAAAGCCCTTCATCGGGCCTTCCTTCACGCCACGCGGAACGTACCGCGCTCCCGGACGTGCAGGACGTCCCGCCGGACGCTGACCCGTAGGCGGAGGCGGAGGCGGAAGTCCCGGACCGACACCGAACGGACGCGTGCCTGGAGCTCCGGAGCGCGTTGGATGCGGACCACGGCGCTCGCCCGGACGTATCGGTGGACGCCCAGTAGGGGGAGCACCCGCACCACCTTGGCTTTGCGCCGGAAACTGCGGGCGCGGGCGCTGAAAGATAGGTTTGCCACGTTCCGGCATTCCTGTGCGCGGCGTCGTAGTTGTCGACGCGGCTGGGCGCACAGGCGCCGAGTAAACGGGGCGCGGTCCTGTCTGCGGAACGATCAGCCTTCTCGGCGGAGGCGCCGCCGGCTTATGTAATACGGTTACAGGCTTTGCTGGCGCGGCAAGCGTTTGCGCAGGGGGCACTTCGCTGGCTGGCTTCTCGGCCTCAGACTCAACAGGAGCAGGCGGCGCTTCCGCGACTTCTGCCTGTGCTTCCGCAGGCTTACTCTCCACCGGCGCCGGCGGCCTCGTCTCAACGGTCTCGATCGCCTCCGCGGCTTCAACGATCGCGGGCGACGTCGGTGTTTCAGCGACTGGAGGCGGAGGCGTAACCGGCGGCTTGGGAGGAATCACCACCGTAGCGGCAGGACGAGCGATCGTTTGCGGAGTGATGAGGCGTGGAGCGGGCTTCGGCGGTTCAACCGGCGCAGCCGGAGCCGCATTGGCGGTTACTGCTGGTGGCTTCGGAGCCACGCTCGGCGGACGCGATGGCACGGCTGCAGCGGGAGTAACGCTGGTGCGCGGCGGACCTTGCGGAGCAACAAGACGCGACGGTGTGGCAGGCTGGGCGGCCTTTTGGGTAATCGCCTTCAACACGTCGCCGGGTTTGGAGATATGCGAAAGGTCGATCTTCGGCTTGAATTCTTCCCTGGCCGGATGGATTCCTTTGGCGGGAGCACCGCCCCCCTCCCCGTGCTCGGAGTAATACTTCCGTACGCGCTCCGCTTCGTCCACTTCGATGGAGCTGGAGTGGGTCTTCTTTTCCGTGACTCCGACTTTCAGTAATAGATCAAGAATCACTTTGCTTTTGACCTCGAGTTCCCTCGCCAAGTCGTTAATTCGAACCTTTTGCTGCATTCCGCCCTGTTTCCTCCGTGATATCCCATAGCCTACGCGTTCATAGCATCCTCACGTCTTCTTTGTTCTTCTCGCGGTTTGGCCGGGTTCCCGTCTGCTATGAGAGCGCCAAGGGGTGTAAGGCACCGCGATTCTTTAGTGTCCACTACCTTCGTTCGCCAGGCTCTTCTTCGTCTGGCACGTTCTCGCCCTCGACTTCGGGTCGCTCGTGCGTAGTCACTTCCCCCTCATCAGCAGGGGGAGCATTCTCCACTCCATCCACCACCTCGGCCTCGAAATACTGGCCTTCATCGACCAGCTCTTCCACCGACTCATTGGAAGCCTCGGGCACTTCGGAGAGCTCCGACAAATCGCCGGAATCAACTGTCTCGGCAGTCACCTCAGCTTCACCTTCAGCAACGATCTCAGCTTCTTCCGGCATCAGCGAAGACTCCTCGTCACCCTGCTCGTCGAAGGCGCCTTCCAACAAAGCCTCCTCACGCTCCGGAGTTTCCGAAGCTTGGGCGGTCCCCAACACGGATTCGTCGCTGTCTACACCTTCGGCTCCAGCTTCCGTTGCGCCCTCGAGGCTGGAGAAGTAGTTGTTCACTGCGATACTGATCTTCTCCACGGTCTTCGGTCCGACACCCGGAATCTCTTCCAACTGCTCCGGCGTCATGTCGGCAACCTGCTCGACGGTAGTGATGCCGGCCGCTACCAGCTTCTCGATGATGCCTTCTTCCAGGTCCGGCACGTTCTCCAATGGCGTCGAAGTCTGTGTCATGACCTGCGACATCTGCGCCTCCACTTCCTGGCGCTTCTCTTCCTCGCTCTTGATGTCGATCTTCCACCCCAGCAGCTTGGCGGCGAGCCGTACGTTCTGGCCTTTCTTGCCAATCGCCAGGGAAAGCTGGCTGTCATCCACGATGACCTCCAGGTGTTTATCCTGACCCTCGAGAACTGTGACGCGGCTTACCTTCGCTGGCTGCAACGCCTTCTCGGCAAACGTCACCGGATCTTCGTGATACTCGATAATGTCGATCTTTTCGCCACGCAGTTCGCGGATGATTGACTGCACGCGCATGCCTTTCATGCCGACGCACGCGCCCACCGGATCGACGTCCTTGTCCTTCGACATCACCGCAATCTTGGTGCGCTCACCGGCTTCGCGGGCGATGGCGCGGATGACCACAGTGTTGTCGTAAATCTCAGGCACTTCCGTCTGGAACAAGTGCGTCACCAACTCCGGCACCGCACGCGAAGCAATGACCTGCTGGCCCTTCGCCGCTTTTTCAACTCGCGCGATGACCACGCGAACACGCTCGCCCGGCGAGAAAGACTCCAGCCGGGACTGCTCCTTCTTCGGCATGCGCGCCTCGGCTTTGCCGAGATCCACAATCACGTCCTGACCCTCAACGCGCTTCACCGTGGCATTAATAATTTCGCCGACGCGGCCAATGTACTCGTTGTAAACGGTGTCGCGCTCGGCCTCGCGCACCTTCTGGAAAATCACTTGTTTCGCCAGTTGCGCGGCGATGCGGCCCAGAACCTCGGTCGGCTTCTCCGTACGCAGTTCGCCTCCCACTTCTGCCGCAGGATCGATGCGCTTTGCGTCATCCAGCGAAATCTGCGCATTCGGATCCTCCACCAGGCCGGAGTTCTCGACGATGGTCCGCACCGCAAAAGCGCGAATCTGTCCGGTTTCTTTGTCCAGTTCAGCGCGCAGGTTCTCCTGCGTCTTGTAATACTTTCGGGTGGCCACAACGATGGCGTCTTCCACCGCGCTGACAACGATTTGCGGATCGATCCCCTTCTCGCGGCTCAGAGCGTCGATTACGTTGTACAGTTCACTTGCCATAAGACTCCTGCCACCTTACTTCCGGACATGCGCCGGCTGTTTGCCCCGCCGAACTAAAACTCGGGCACGAGATTGGCTTTTTCCACATTGGCCAACTCGATTTCAACTTTCGCTCCTGCTTCTACCGCTTCTTGCTTCTTGCTCTTCTTCCGGCCCGCTAACTCCAGGCCAATCCTTCCCTCGCCCAGCCACTCCAATCGGCCTTCGAAGTGCCGGTTGCCATTGATCGGATTCCGCGTCATCAGCTTCACCAAACTACCGCTGAAGCGCTCAAATTCGGTGGGCTTTGTCAACTTCCGATCCAGTCCCGGCGACGAAACCTCCAAGGTGTACGACCCGCCCGGCACCGCATCTTCGACGTCAAAGATCGTTCCGATTTCGCGGCTGAAGTTCGAGCAGTCGTCGTGGGTCACGCCGCCCGGCTTGTCAATGAAGATCCGCACCATGCGGGCCTTACCGCCGCCCCAAAGCTCTACGTCGACTACTTCCAACCCGCTGGACACCGCCACCCGATCGACGATCTCCTGAATCCTGTCCAACCCAGCCGTCATTTCCGTCTCAACCAGTTCCGGCATCTAAGCACAGCCCACCCCTCAGGCACCGATTGCCGCCTGGACTCGCCAAAGACCCAGCGGATTGAAGGGGTGGAATAATAAAGTGGGCTCTCGCCCACCGGTGTGCTTCGTCAAGTATGCCGAGGTTTCCGCCACGCTGCCGGGGGTGGCCGGAACCGCTGTCACACAGCAATACCTCCTTGATCATACGCCCGCTCTGACCGGAATTCAATTGGGCGTCCAGGGCCGTCCCGGACCCGTTCCGCCCTTCCCAGCCAAGCTGATTTCCGCCATGCTAGATAGCAAGAGACGACACAAGGAGATTCTGCATGAGTGAGGTTGTTTGCGCCTGGACCACTTCAATCCGCCAGCATCCCGAACGCGCCGTTCCCGAGCGCTGGCAGGAGTTTCTCGAGCCAGGGCCGCGTGGCCCACATCGGCTTCCAGCACGAGGGCATGCCGTACGTCATCCCTACGCTGTACCACTACTCTGCTGAAGAGCCGGACCGCATCTACCTTCACGGTGGCCTCAGCAGCCGCATGCTGAAGGAGTTGGCCACGGGTATTTCCGTCTGCGTCACGGTTACCGAGCTCGATGGCTTGGTGTACTCGCGCGACGCGAAGTACCACTCTGCCAACTACCGCTGCGTCATGTGTTTCGGACGCGGTCGCATTCTCGAAGACGAAGATGTTAAGCGCACTATGTTTCAGGCCATGACGTTGCGCTACTTCCCCGGTCGCACCGCCGGCCGCGATTACACCCCTGCGCCATCAGGCCACCTGAGGGGAACAGCCGTCGTCGAGGTCATCATTGACCAGACCAGCGCAAAAATGAGGGAAGGTGGTCCCAAAGGACCGCACGATGCAAACCCCGATGCTCCCGGAAGTTGTGGTGTGACAGAGGTTTAGATCTTCTGAGACCGCGGACCGTGGCTTATCGCTTCCATCTCGTCGTGGTGTAGTCAATCGCTTCTTGCACATTAAGCTCGCGCGTACTCACGCCGGTTCGTAAGTATAGCTTGGGCGTTTCTCCTTCTCGCAGATACACGGGGCGGTGGGCTTGGTTGACAATCGTCCGGCAGATGTCGTGATTATCGATTGAGTGAAACACCGCCTGCACCCACTGGCAGGCATCGGCACCGAGCTTACCGGCGATTGAGGTCATCAGCACCTGCTCGAAGCCATCGCGGTCGGGTTTCTTCAGCGCAGAGTAGTCATGCTCCAAGCCGACAATGCTGCCGTCGTCGGCAACGCCAATCAGCAGCGTGCCGCCCTGCGCATTCATGTAACCGGCCAAGGTCTTCAGCACTACGGTCTCCAGCGAGCGGTTCACGCGGTTCTCACGAAGATCCCAACGGAAAGTCGACTTGAACTCCAGGGTTGCGCTTTCGCCGTGGGCAATCTGCTGGCGAACATCGTCTCCCAGCGCCTCGCTCAGTTGGCGGATCCTCTCTGTTCGCTGTGCCATTGAGGCATAGACGGCTGCTCCGCCTAAGCTAAGCACAACTCCAACCAGCGCGTAAAACGTCGCCTTCCGCGGCATCTTTCTATGCAATATCTGGTTGAGCTGATTGGCAGCAAATGACACCGCAGGTCGCCCCGGTTCGTAGAACTCGGAGTAGTGCACGAACTCGTTCACCGGAAGCAGCACGAATACGCCCACCACCGCGCCCAACAAAATCGAGACCGCAAAAATACGCAACCGCGTCCGAATTTTCCAGGAAAGTTGCATGAGTCTGTTAGAAGGTTGCCCCACTCAAGCCGGTTTTGCTGGAGTGGGTGTTTTAGCGAATCCAACACTGACAAGAGAAGTCAATTTCACGCATTTTTCTTAACAAACTACAAATCACCAATTACCAGTGGCCAACGATCGACTAGCCACCAAGCACCGTTCGCTATTCAATCCTCTCGCACCTATACTCCGCCTCAGTCAGCGCATCCAGAATCTGCTGGATATGTTCCTGCCCGCGCGTCTCCATCGAAAGATCGATCGCCGTATCACCCAGGTTCACGCCGTAATAGGTACGGTCATACTGCGTCTCCACGATGTTGGCCCGCAGGTCAGCGATGATCTTGGTCAACTGATGCAGCGCGCCGGGGCGGTCGGTCAGGTGAATTCGCAGCCGCAAGCGTCGCCCATCTTTCGCCAAGCCTCGCTCGATAATCTTCGCCAGCAAACTAACATCGATGTTGCCGCCACATACCAGCGCCGCCGTCTTTTTTCTTCGCAACGAAGTTTTATGCTGCAGCAATGCTGCCATCGCAACGGCGCCTGCACCTTCCGCCAGCGTCTTCTCCTTCTCCAGCAGAACGAGAATTGCGTTGGCAATTTCTTCCTCATCGACGGTCACGATCTCGTCCACGTAGCGCTGTACAAGCGGCAACGTCAGGTCGCCCACACGCCTTACTGCAATGCCATCGGCCACCGTCGCCGATGCCGGAATAGTCACCGGATGTCCAGCCTCCGTTGCGCGCAGCATCGACGGCAACCGCTCCGTCTGCACACCCACCACGCGCACATGCGGCTTGCTTTCTTTGATCGCGCACGCTACACCGCTGATCAATCCTCCGCCGCCAATCGGCACCACCACGGCCTCAAGGTCCCCCACTTGCTCCAGCAATTCCAACCCAATGCTTCCCTGCCCATTGATGACCTCGGGATCATCAAACGGATGCAGAAACGTCATGCCCTGTGCTGCACAACTCTCCAGCGCAAACGTGTATGCCTCGTCATAATTTGCGCCATGCAACACGACCTCGGCTCCGAAGGCCTTGGTCGCCGCCGCTTTCACCAGCGGCGTCATCAGCGGCATAACAATCTGTGCGCGAATGCCACGCGCGCATGCGTGATACGCCACCGCCTGCGCATGGTTGCCGGCACTCGCGGCAATCACACCACGCAGTTTCTCATCGTCACTGAGCGAAAGAACCTTGTTGAGTGCTCCGCGCTCTTTGAACGCGCCCGTGCGCTGCACGTTGTCGAGCTTGAGATAAATCTCCTCGCCCGTCATTTCCGACAGCTCAACCGAATGGCGGCAGGGCGAGTTGTAGATGAATCCATTGATGCGCTCGCGCGCCTGCTGCACGCTGGCAAGCGTTACCGCAGCGGTGGTGGAAGTAGAAGCGCTTGTCATGCGCCGCTCCTCCCTGCGCCTTGATACACCAATCGCAACGACATTCCTGACCGGCCTTGTGGCATGGGATTTCTGACTAGTATTTCACACTGGTAAGGAATTGTCGGCGGCGCAGCGAAGAGTCAAGAGCTCGGTCTTGGCCATTCGTTAGACCTGAATTTCAGTCGAGTTGGACCGAATCGTCCCCGGCTGTTCAACAGGTCAGGTGAAGAATCGCGTTTGTATTGCGCGGATTTTCGTTAAGAAACTCGATAGCCTTTGCGGTTGGCAACGAAACAAGCTCGACATCGCGGCGCTTGGCCTCGGCTTTCACCTCTCGCATCACCGGTAACCCCCCGTAAGTTCCTGTGCCGATTACCAGACGGCGGCACTTCCAAGGGATTTTCTCTTCCGTTGAGACAGGAGTGTGTCCGAACTTGTCACGAAATTGTTTTGAGAGTTTCTTGATTCGCTTGCGAATGGTTCCCCGGTCGATTACCACATCGTGTTCGTAGGTGGCACCATCGACGCGCAAGGAGCCAAAGGAGAAATCTGTGAACTTCATGAGCTGCTCCTCTCGGAAAATTAGAGCACAAAAACCGGCGCGACAGAATCACCCACCCGGGCCTGTCCCGTCTACTCCTCATACGCCCGCTTCAAGTCGGCAATGATGAGCTTATTCATCTTCATCAGCTCCTGCATCATGCGACCCGATCTCACCGGATCGCCCTTGCTCATCAGCTCGCCTAGTATGGCGGGCACAATCTGCCACGATAAGCCGAATTTGTCTTCCAGCCACCCACATTGCACCGGCCTGCCGCCGTCAGCGGTGAGCTTCTCCCAGAAGTAATCGATCTCTTCCTGAGTCTCGCACTTTACCATCAGCGAAAACGCGGGACTCAACTTGTAATGCGGCCCACCGTTCAGGACCATGAATTCCTGGCTATCGAGATAAAACGTACCGACGAGAAATGTACCTTTCGGCATGGGCGCACCCTCGCCATAGCGCGATATCTGGGCAATCCGCGAGTTTGGAAAGATAGACGTGTAGAAGTTCATCGCCTCTTCGGCGTTATTGTCGAACCAAAGGAATGGAGTGATTTTCTGCATTGCACACTGCTCCTGTTGATTGAATCGATTCGAGGCTCATGACATGGTAATGGTTTCGGCAAAGGATGGCGCCGGGTATAGCTGAGCTCGCGTGGCCTCTTCTGCTCTCGACTAGCCCGATTTACGCGTCTCTGCGATCACCAGCGCGGCGCCCACGACACACAGAACCGCTCCCGCTGCCCAAGGCAGTTTCTTGTGGGTGTGAGTAGTAATCGCGATTGTGGTATCGCCTATTTTTGCCTGGTGCGTTTCGCTCTGGGGAAGAGGTACTAGGAGGGCGAGCAGCCCCGGGACCAGTATGACAGCTCCCATCAAAAGCAATGGCCGCATATCTCCTCCACGATTCGTAAGACGGCGGCGCGGCAGATGGCCAGAACTCGCGTCGGGACAGTCGTGCGAGATTGGGGCGCGAGCCGCTTTGTTGTTTTCACTGTATCCGAGAACGGATGGGGTTTGGCGCCCCTTAACGCGTTCTACGGTCGCTTCTGGGTAGAACTAGAGTGAATACCGGAGCGAAGTTCGGAGCAGGGAGTTTCCCTGCCTGGTGCATGCTTGGGCTGCGCTATTTGGTGCTGACCGCCGGGTGCCTCGCCTACCCTTACCTCCCTGGCTTTGGGCGATAGGGTGGAACCAAATCCTATTTGGTGCTGACCGCCTCTACCGCGCTCTCGACCGGTAGCCCTGCCGCGATCCAAGCATCAAACCCACCGGCCACATCTAGCACATTGTGGTACCCAGCACGCCTCAGCACGCTCACGGCAATCAAGCTGCGGTACCCGCTCTTACAGTGCACCGCGACCGGCGTGTCTTTGCTAATGCCGGGCAGGGCCGCCTTGAACCGGTCCAGCGGATGCCAATCTACGTCCTCGATGTGGCCCGCCTGGAACTCGCCCTCACGCCGCACATCGAGCACTTCGATACCCCCGCGCTCCCGACGCGATGCCAACTCCTGCACCGTGATCTGCGACACCGACTCAACCGGCAAGCCCGCCTTGCGCCAGGCTCCCACTCCCCCTTCCAGAAATCCGCCAATATCTTCGATTCCCACACGCGCCAAACGCACGCGCGCCTCGCTGACCTGGTCTGAGCTCGCCGCAATCAGCACCGGCTTGGCCAACAAGCCCAGTACTGCCCCCGCCCACGAGGCAAACTGGCCGGACAGCGGAATGCTTACCGAACTTGGCAGGTGGGCCGCAACGAACTCATTTCCTGGACGCACATCGAGGGCAATCGCGCCCTTGTCGAGCATCACCTTCAACTCGGCCGGCGTAATCCCCTTTAGCGCCGGCAACTCCGACAGAGCCGGCGCTCCCATGCGATTGATGGCCGCGTCTTCCAGGAAGTAGTCCGGCCTCGCCGGAAGGTTGCTCGTCATCTGCCGCACGAATTCATCACGACTCCTAATTTGCAGCGCATAATTCGTCAGCCGCTCGGTTCCGATAGTCGAGAACCGCTCCGCACGCATGTTACGCCCGCACAACGAGCCCGCTCCGTGCGCCGGATACACCAGCACGCTGTCAGGCAATGTCATCAGCTTGTTGTGCAGCGAGTCGTACATCATTCCCGCCAATTGCACGGGCGTGTGCGTTGGCGAAAGGTCCGGACGTCCGACATCCCCGATAAATAAAGTGTCGCCCGTCAGCACCGCCCAGGGCTGCTCACCCTTCTCGTAATCCGTCACCAGAAGGCTGATGCTCTCCGGCGTATGCCCAGGCGTCGCCAGCACGTCGATCTCGAGGTTGCCGACTTGTAGAGTAGTGCCGTTGTCGACGTCAACGTGCGGAAATGTCGCCCCCGCCGCACACGACAGGCAAATCTGCGCGCCGGTCCGTGCCGCCAGCTCGCGATGCCCGGAGACAAAATCCGCATGCAGGTGCGTCTCAAAGATGTATCGGATCGCTAGTTCCTGCTTCTGCGCGGCCTCAATGTAGATGTCTACGTCACGTTGCGGATCGATGACGACTGCCTCGCCCTCCGACCCCAGCAAATACGACGCATGCGCCAGACAACCCAGGTAAAACTGCTCGAAGTACATGAGATTATCCCCTGGAATTCGATGACCGCGAGAGGTGACCTGAAGAAGATACCCGCAATTGGGTCAGGAAGTCTACTCGGAACCCGCGCAATGCGGCTCTTCTATTCCATTGTCTTTCCAATCAGCCATATGTGTCCGAACGGATCGACAATCGCTCCCTGCAGCATGCGTTTAATCGGCCCCGGGCCAGTCATTGCAAACTGTTCTTCCGTCACCGGACTATGCTCCCTCACACCGGCCGCCAGAGCGCGCCGCTGCACTGCGATGGGGTCGTCCACGAACAGCTCGATTCTCACCGTGGTGAAACCAACAACCGAAGGCCCGCGCGTTCCATACGCAGGCGCTTCGTGGGCCAGGAAGAACTTCGCGCCACCGATCGATAACCCGGCGACAATCTCACCTTCCCCAAGCTCCCAGAGCAACTCTGCACCAAACGCTTTCCTGTAGAAGTTAATCGCGGCATTTCCATCGCTCACAGCCAGCATGGGAGCGATCTGCGTCTCCATCGTGTCCACCTCATATCCAGACTGTATCAACTCACGGACGATAGAATTGCCCATGCATCCTTTTTATGTGCGGGCACTGCTGATCCCTGTTCTTGTGGGTACGATATTCGTGACATCGTCCTTCCAACCGAAGTCGGCGGCGACAACTGACGATGATCGTACCGCCCTTCTCAGGACGAGCGTCGATATTCGCGCAGCTTTCGCTCGGGGTGACGTCGAGGCCATTCTGTCGTATCACCATCCCGATGTCGTTAAAGCGTTGGCCTTTAACAAGCTCATCAGTGGCCGCCAGGCTCTACGGGTCGACCTGATCGACACGTTGGGACGCTACAAACTGGAATGGCAGGAGAACAACATGGAGAGTCTGCAGATTCTAGGCAACACGGCCATCGAGCAGACGGTCTTCGTCATCAAGGGGACTCCGAAGAACGGTGGCGCACCCTTCTTGGCCAAGGGCCGCTCCCAGATTGTTTACGTCCGCTACGACCAAAGTCCGACCGGCTGGGCCACGATTCGCGAAATCATCCAGCCAGCCCCCTGAGCCGTGCGCCCCAGAGCCAGCCTTGAGCCTGTCGAAGGGTTCGCGGCCTTCCGCCTGAAGGAGCCAATTGCTAGTTGCTAACTACCGCTAACTACCAATCACCAGGTACCAGTGACCCGACTGCCAGCTCGCCCGCCACCATGTTATGTTGAAGAATTCAGGCTCACAGCCATGATCCGCTCCTACAAAGGCATCTGGCCCACCATCCCCGACTCCTGCTACGTGGACGACTCCGCTCAGGTGATTGGCGACGTAGTGCTGGGCGAAAATGCCAGCGTCTGGATGAATGCCGTCGTGCGCGGTGACGTGCACTACATTCGCATCGGCGCCAACAGCAATATCCAGGACAACTCTGTCATGCATGGCATGCTGAACCAGTGGCCCGTAGTGGTCGGCGACTGGGTCACCGTCGGCCATAGTGTCACACTGCACGGCTGCATCGTAGAAGACCGCTGTCTCATCGGTATGGGGGTCATCATTCTGAACGGAGCTCGCGTCGGCGCAGGCTCTATCGTTGCTGCTGGCACACTGATTCCAGAAGAAACAGTGATTCCGCCGGCCTCGCTTGTGATGGGCGTTCCCGGTAAAGTACGCAAGCATCTCGGCGACGAGGAACAGCAAACGATCCTGCGGTATGCGAAAAACTATTTGGGATACAAAGACATTTACCTTGCAGAGAGGAAGAGCAGTTAATTGCCCAAGGCAAGGGGAAGGTGCCAACGGCTAATTGCTAGTTGCTATGATCAAGTCCATCCGCGGAACCCGTGACCTTCTCCCGCCCGACACCGATCTCTGGAACCGGGTCGAGGCCAAGGTGCGCGATGTCTTCGCCCGCTACAACTTCCGCGAGATCCGGACGCCTGTCTTCGAAGACACTAGCCTGTTCGCGCGCGGTGTCGGCGAAGACACCGACATCGTCACCAAAGAAATGTTCACCTGGGAGGACAAGGGCCGCGTCGCCAGCGAGAAATCGCAGTCAGTTACTCTGCGACCCGAGGCCACCGCTGGTATCGTGCGCGCTTACATCGAGCACGGACTCGATAAGCGCGGCGCACTGCAGAAGCTCTACCTTATAGGCCCGATGTTCCGCCGTGAGCGTCCACAGAAAGGCCGCTATCGCCAGTTCTACCAGATCAATGCCGAGATCATCGGGCCGCCCAGCGCGGGCAGCGAGTCGCCTGCGCGCGACGCCGAAGTCCTGGAGATGGTCGCCACCATGCTCGATGAAATTGGCCTGCGCGCATGGACACTGCAACTCAACTCCGTCGGCTGCGCTGCCGATCGCGCGCGGTACAACCAGGCGTTGCGCGAAGCGCTCAAGCCTGTCGTTCACCTGATGTGCGCAGACTGCCAACGCCGCGCCGAAACCAATCCGCTCCGCGTACTCGACTGCAAGGTCCCGGAGGACCAGCCCATCATCGAGAAGCTGCCGCGCATCAGCGCTTATCTCGACGACGCCTGCCGCGAAAACTTCGCCCAAGTCCGCGCCATGCTCGACGCGGTGGGGATCCCCTACACCATCAACGAGCGCATGGTGCGCGGCCTCGACTACTACACCCGCACCACGTTCGAGTTCACCCACGGTGATCTCGGCGCCCAGAGCGCCGTCCTCGGCGGTGGACGCTACGACGGCCTCTCCGAATCGCTCGACGGCCCCAAGGCTCCCGGTATCGGATTTGCTATTGGCGAAGACCGGCTGATCCTCGCCTTACACGCCGAAGGGGTGAAAGCCGACGAGTCACTCGACGCCTACATCGCCCCGCTCGGCGCGGGCATGAACCCGCACGCATTGAAGCTCGCTCGCGAACTCCGCCGTGCCGGCGTCCGTTGCGACCTCGGTGACGAAACCTTCCGCCTGAAAAAGTCCTTCGAGGCCGCCGAGAAAGCCGGCGCGCGCTACATCGTCATCGTTGGCGAGAACGAAGCGAAGTCCGGCGAATTCACGGTGAAGAATTTGTCCGAGGGAACGCAAGTGTCCGTCTTCCGCGGCAAGCTTGCCCAGCACTTGCAACACGCCCAATAACTCGTCATCGTGAGCGAGGACGGCGATAGCAAACACCGCCCGAGTCCAACAACCTGCTGTTCGCGACCAGCGCACACCTAAGCCCATCCGGTAAAATTGTCTTTTTCCCTCAACACTCAAGGACCTTCATGCTCGACTTCCTCGGCAATTTGCAGCGCACTCATATGTGTGGCGAGCTCCGCGCGTCCGATGCGGGCCGCAACGTCATCCTCATGGGATGGATCAACCGCCGCCGCGACCTCGGCAACCTTATCTTTCTCGACCTCCGCGACCGCACCGGAATCTCCCAGGTCGTCATCACCGCCGACGCCGGCGCCGAGCTCCACAAGAAGGCCGAATCCTTGCGCTCCGAGTACGTCGTCGCCGTTATCGGACACGTCAAGCTCCGCGACCCAAACACGATCAACCCCAACATCCCCACCGGCGAAATCGAAGTTGTCGCCGACGCGCTCCGCCTGCTCAACGACAGCAAGCCGCTACCCTTCTCGCCCGCCGACAACGAAATCGCCAACGAAGAGGTGCGCCTCAAATATCGCTACCTCGACCTGCGCCGCCCCGAGATGCACGAGAACATTGCGCTGCGTCACCGCGTGACGCTGGCCATCCGCGAATACCTCAACTCGCAGGGCTTCTACGAA
>Ga0310913_10000185_pt1 | contig 26366 bp, 23 predicted proteins | sample GREbulkMGOX082_FD_203447 | JGI IMG/M metagenome (GOLD analysis project Ga0310913, IMG submission 203447) | Lab enrichment of tropical soil microbial communities from Luquillo Experimental Forest, Puerto Rico - GRE.bulkMG.OX082 | ecosystem: Environmental > Terrestrial > Soil > Tropical forest >...
CCTCAGCCTCGTACTCGTTCTCACCCATGATCCCGATCCTTTTGCGGAGCCGTCTCGATCGCTTTCGGGGAGTCTCTCGAACAATCACCCGTGTTGGTTTTAATCTCATCCGAAAGGGCGAATTCCTCCAGAACATTTATGTTTAATCCGCCTAGAATTCGTGGTAAAGCATCCTTTGTTCAATTTTATAGTAAACGCCGCCGGTGCCCGCGCGGCCGATGATCAGTGTCCCGGTCCGTTCGTGGAGCGGCGGGCCGCGGGCGATTATCCGCTCCTTAACGGGTGTGCGTCAGGCTGCAGCGACGATGACTATGCCCGTGGCGCTGCATCTTATTCCCCTCGCCGGGTTCGCCGGGCTGATGGCCACGTCTGCCATCGAAGATTTCCGCAGGCTGATCATCCCGAACGGACTAGTCCTCGGCTTGTGTGTCCTCTGGCCGCTCCACGTCGCGACCGCGCCGATGCTCACCCTCTCCGCAGCCGGCCTGGCCACGCTTTGCGCGGCTGCCGTTTTTATCGGTGGCGCTCTGTTGTTCTCCCGCGGCCTGCTCGGCGGAGGCGATGTCAAGCTGCTCGCCGTCGCAACCCTCTGGGCTGGTCCCGCCGCGACCCTTCCGCTCCTCGTCTTGACGGGTCTCCTCGGAGGGTTGTTGTGTCTGCTTGTTCTGACGCCGGTCGGGGCACTGATCACCGCGGCGCGGTCGACCCACCGCGACCCGCCGAGGGCCCCCGAGAGCGGCGCCAACCCGGTCGTCGTACCCTATGGGGTGGCGATTGCCGCGGCCGCTTTGATCGTCACGATCCCGCCCAATTTCAACTTATAGGCCCGATCTCCGCTGTCGCGCTGTCGGTCGGCAGGCCGCCGTCGAGCCGGGAAAGGAAACTTATGCGCGGGTGCTACCACCCTATTGCGCGGAAACGGCAAGTCGTGTTAACCTTGAGTATCGCAATTCGTCTCGAGGTCTGCGATGCGCTTTCTGCCACTCTTCGGTCTCGTCGGATCGACGATGCTCCTGGCGTTTGCCGCGACACCCCAGGCTGCCGACCCATCCTCGCCCGCTGCCGCGCCGCGCGGCGGCGCCCAGATCCCGGCCAATGGCGGGCGGATCACGCTCGAGGTCAATAAGGGCACCCTGGTTCGCCTGACCGCGCCGGCGGCCACCGTCTTCGTCGCCAACCCCGACATCGCCGACGTCCAGGTCAAGTCTCCGACCCTCGTCTATATCAGCGCCAAGGCGCCGGGCGAAACGGTGATCTACGCCGTCGATGCGAGCGACAGCGTGCTGTTGAACTCGACGATTCTTGTCCAGCACGACGTGTCGCGGTTGCGCTCCTCATTGCGACAGCTGGCGCCGGGCGAGCAGATCTCGGCCGACTCGGTCGACGGCAACCTGGTGCTGAGCGGGGTCGTGTCGGACGCCGGGCGAGCCGACAAGGTCCGCGCGCTCGCCGCGTCGATTGCCGGCGAGGTCAAGGGCTCGCAGGTGATCAATCGTATGACCGTCGCCACCCCGAACCAGATCAACCTGCAGGTGAAGGTCGCCGAGGTTCAAGTTAATAAGCTGAACGAAATCGGGGTCAATTGGAGAAAGGTAGGCTCGAATCTGAGTTTTTTGACGCAAAACCCGGTGACGATCGGGAGCGAACTCCAGAACTTCCTGATTGTCGGGCACCCGAACGGAACAGGGGCCGTCGCCACACTCGACGCCCTTACGCAGGAGGGGTTCGTAACCTCTCTAGCGGAGCCGAACCTGACGGCGATGTCCGGTCAGACCGCGAGCTTTCTCGCCGGCGGCGAGTTCCCGGTGCCGATCACCGGCTCCGCCGCGACCACCGGCGGCGTCCCGACGATCACGGTCGAGTATAAGGCCTTCGGGGTCAGCCTCGCGTTCACCCCGACAGTCATCGACGCCACCCACCTTAACCTGCGCGTCCGCCCCGAGGTCAGCGAGCTGAGCAACGTCGGGGAGGTGTCGGTGCCGATCACGTCGAGCCAGGTCGTCACGATCCCCGCCTTGACCGTCCGCCGTGCCGAAACCTCGATCGAGCTTGCCAGCGGTGAAAGCTTCGCACTTGCCGGCCTGCTGATGCACACCTCTCAGCAGCTCGTCTCCAAGGTCCCGTGGATCGGCGATATTCCGATCATTGGCTCGGTATTTCGCTCGGACCGCTTTCAGCGCGGCGAGACCGACCTCGTCGTCATCGTCACTCCCTATTTGGTGCAGCCGGTGCAAGGGCGTGTCGCCGCCCCGACGGACGGTCTTAAGCTGCCCAACGATTTCCAGCGGGTGTTTCTCAGCGAAAAATACCGACAGGGGCTGCCCGGACCCAGTCCGGCCCCACTTAACGCCGGCGGCAAGGGCCTGATCGGTCCTGGCGGCTTCCGGCTGGATTGAGGAGGAATATCATGAAGAGCCACCTCCGACTCGCCGTTCTTCCGCTGATCCTGGGACTGTCGGCGTGCGCCGCCGAGTACAGCAAGAGCGAAGCTCCCGATACGTTGCGGGTCGATGGCGGCGAAAGCCGGCTTTCGATCGCCTTTGCCGGCGGTTCAGATCGGCTCGCCGCGGGCGAGGCCGCGCGGCTCGACCGCATGGTGCTGGCGGGCACCATCCGACCCGCCGATCGAGTCCGGGTCGCCGCTTCTGGCCCACCCGGGCTTGCGGAGCGGCGCGCAGCGGCGATTTCGCGTGAATTGTTGCGCTACGGTATCGTCGCCCAGCCGACGGCGCTCGACGCGGTGCCGGCCAATCATGCGCTCGTCTCGGTCGGCCGCTACTCCGTGACTTTGCCGGACTGCCCGAATTGGAGCCAGTCCTTGAGCTACGACTTCACCAACGCGTTTACCAGCAATTATGGCTGCGCCAACGCGACCAATCTCGGCCTGATGGTGGCGAGCCCGGGCGATCTCGTCAGCGGCCGGTCATTCTCCGGGACCAACGCCCAGGTGACAGCCAACGCGATGCAGCGCTACCTGACCGACCGAGTAAAGCCGCCGCCGTCGCCGACAGCCACGCCATTCGGGGGCGGAGGCGGCGGTGGGGGTGGCGGTGGCGACTCCGGTGGCGGGGGTGGCGGTGCAACTGGTGGCGCCGCAGGCCCGTAACCGTGAGCGTCGCGATGCGAGTCGACGCAGGCTGGCCAGCATCGCCCTGACGCCCGCGCCTGTAGAGAAACCACCGACCTCGTCGTCAAACATTCGGCGGAGGGCCAGCCCGATTAAAGTCTTCTTTAACCAATACCTGACCAGGATGCGCTTCCACTTAGCTGGTAGCAAGCAATGCGCGCACGCACTCTGGTCCTCTTCTTCGTCGCCCTCACCCTCGCCGGCGGCACCGCCATGTTGGTCCGATCCTTCCTCGCGCAGAAGACCGACGCCGAGGCGGAGGCGCTGGCCCGGCCCGCGGCACCGCAAAAGTTCGTGCTCGTCGCCCGCGGCGCGATCACCCGCGGACAAATCCTGAAGCCGCAAGACTTCTCCTGGCAGGCATGGCCCGAAGGCGGGATCGACAAGAACTATATCCTGAACGGGACTGGGGGGACTCGGACCCCCGAGAGCTTTGCCGGTTGGGTTGCGCGCGACCCGTTCACCGCGGGCGAGCCGATCAGCGACGCCAAGATCGTCTCGCCGGGCAGTCGCGGCTTTCTAGCGGCGGTGCTCCGTCCGGGCATGCGCGCCATTTCGGTGCCGGTCACCGCTACCTCCGGCATCTCGGGCTTTGTTTTCCCGGGCGACCAGGTCGACATCCTGATCACCCACCGGCTCACGAAAGAGAAAGAGACCCAACACGAGGCCGCAGAAACCGTACTGCAGGACGTGCGGGTGATAGGGATCGACCAGAAGCTCGACAGCAAGAACGGCGAAGCGCTGGTTGCGCATACCGCGACACTCGAGGTGACGCCGAAGCAGAGCGAAATGATCGCGGTGGCCGCCGAGATCGGCAAGTTGTCACTCAGCCTTCGCAGTCTCGCCACTGCATCGAACGAAAAATCACCGGCGGATTCCGCCACCGGCGACGCGCAGGGTACCTATACCCTCGACAGCGAAGTCAGCCAGCTGCTGCCCAAACCGGGAGCTGGCGCCGAGGGCGTCACGGTATTGCGCGGCGGGTCTGGAAAGGCGAGCTAAACACCCGAGAAGATTGCTTCGTCGCACCGCTCCTCGCAATGACCGGGTCCGGCGTCATTGCGAGGTCTTGGGACAGCCGCTCAGCTGTGCGCCGTGCTCCCGTGCCCTGCAGCCAGTCTTGACCACGCGCTCCGGCTGACCGCCGGTAAGGCCGCGTCATCGCGAGCGCAGCGCAGCGATCTCGCAGAGATTACGTCGTGCACCGCTCCCCGCAATGACAGGGTCCGGCGTCATTGCGAGATCCCCGGACGGCCGCTCTGCGGGCGTTCCGGGGAGAGGAATACCGTGACGCGGAAGCAAAGACGTGGAGAAGGTTATTGCGTCTACATTTTGACCAACCGCCACAATAGAGTTCTCTATACCGGGCGTTACTGGCAATCTCAAGCGACGGGTGTATCAGCATCGGGAAAGGCTGCTGCCGGGATTTACGAACCGCTACAACGTTTTCAGGCTCATTTATTATGAAGTCGGTTACGATGCGCCCGGCGTGATCGCTCGCGAGAAGCAAATCAAAGCCGGCTCCCGCCGGAAGAAGATCGATCTTATCAACCGGATTAATCCGAGTGGCGCGATCTGTACGAGGAGCTTTAGACCAGCGCAGATTGCTTCGCCGCTCGGGTCCTCGCAATGACAGCCATTTGCGGTGTCGTTACGAGCGAAGCGAAGCAATCTCAGCGGCGGGGCATCGGTACCAAGTGTCAGGTTAGTCGGCACCGGCGTCGAGACCGCGTCGTGGTGTGCGATCGAGCGGCAGGATCAGTCGGTAGCGGCTCAGTTTGAAAGCGCCTGAATCGGCGGGCACGGAGCAGAGCCAAAGGAGCAGAACACGCAGCAGTCTCCCGGTTTCGGTTTCAGCAGCGTTCCGCAACCCTCGCATTGATAAAAGAATTGACAAGCGTCGGTCGGCATCGTCTCTGACTTTGCGTGTCCGCAGATCGGGCACGTTACGACCGATGTCAGGATCATGCGAAGAAGTAGCCGGCGATCGTGAGTACGGCCCCAAGCGAGACAAACCCAATGACCAGCGATGTCACTGCCGATTTGCCACAAGCCCTCTCCGGAGCGCATGCAAGAGCCCGCCGATACCGGGCCAGCACCGCTCCAGCTCCGACAAGACTAATAACCGCTGCTGCGACCAACGCGATGCGATGCGGGGCGGTGACGATGGCTATGCCGGTAAGCCAAGCACTGCCAAGGCCGAGGCCCCCTAGCAGCACTGGAATTGCGCAGCATGATGCTGCGCCGAAGGCGGCGGCTAGCCCTCCAACGGCGAGCAGAAGCGCCCCGGTCTCCTTCGCGGTCTCTCGCACCGGAGGCGGGTCTCGGATTTCGTCGGTCATCTTTGATAACCTCTCGCGTAGCATCGCGGACGCGCTCCCTATATATGCTCGTCTCCAAGTACATCAGGATCACGATGCCGAGAGGACTGCAAGGCCAGCGACGACCCGCCGACACCCGCCACCCGCCACCCGCGAGACTCTCAAGATTACGCAGCGGTTGATGTGACGTAGCAAGGGTACGCAGCGTTCTGGTGCCACCTGTCTTGCGGGAGGAAGGAACCCGTGGGCGCCGATGGCGATCCGCGGTCCTGATTTCAGCGAGAATGAAAGCGCCGTCCCGTCAATTTTCCTGCGCGCGCAATCCGATCTTAGATTTCCGGGACTACGACTCGGCTGGTCAGGTTGATGGGTCCAAAGGGGAGCAATATTGGTGTTATAAAATTGAATGTGTAAGTGGCCGTGATCGTCAAATTCTTGGGAGTCGATGCGTCCTCACTTGGTTGGGAAACGCTGATGCCCGTACCGCCATAAGCGGCCAAATACGCGTCTGCCTTGGCTTTGGCACAGTTCGCGAGTGTCACGCTCGCGACATTGGGGCAGCTTGCCGAGGTGAGCAAGCTCGGGGAGGCGGCGTAGACCATCGCATACCGACCCGCCTCTTCAACGGCAAGCAGCATCGTATGATAGGTCCAGAGGCCGCGTCCGAACTCGACGCTGCCGATCGCGGCCAGGAGCAGGACCGGCAGCACGACGGCGGCTTCCATCGCTGCCGAACCTTCCTCTTTGCCGCGCCTCAGTGGTCTGCTCTGTCTCACTGGATGCGCAGCTCCGTGCTGGCGGTCAACGACGTTGGGATCCCCGGCCAAGGCAAGATTGGCGTATAGGTCTGGCTCGCCGTGACCGTGATCAACACGCGGTTGGGGGTCTTGCCCACGGCGCAAGTGGTGCCACACGTGATCGAGCTTCCGTCATCGCATTCGCAGCTTGCCGAAGGGTCGCTGGGGAAGGTTAGCGCCGGGCTGAAGTTCCCCGTGCTCTGCATGGCGGTTTTGATGCCGCTGATGCAACTCGCACCCCCGATGTTCTGGCACGTCGACGTCGAATTACTCCTCGCGTATTCGGCGCCGACGCGTGTCGCTCCTTCGAGCGCGGCATTTTTGGCTGCCAGCATGCCGAAATCGGCGATCCCCAACACCAGTGTGACAAGGATTGGCGCGGCGAGGGCAAATTCGACAAGGGCGGTCCCATCGCTGCCGAGAAACCCTCCTGCGATTTGACGCATGGCTCGTTTCGCGTGCTGCTGTTTGCGTCTCATCGGTAACCTCAGCTGGCGAGAGCGACGTTCTTGACCTCTGGCAGCGGGAAGGTGGCTGGGCACCCTCCCGCAGCGAGGCCCGAATTTCCGGCGAGCGTCAGTTGATTGGCGACCACCAGCAAGCAGTTATCGGTAAGGCTCGGGTTCCCTTGGAAACTCAAATTCGAGTTCGGTGTGTAGATCAGGCCACTCAAGGTCTGCCCGGGTGTCCCTTGAAATTGGGCGGTGGTCGTATAATTGGCGCCCGGCACCGTATCCTGGACCATCAGCAGGCTGGTGTAGGTTCCTGAGGTGGGTGCGTTAAGATTGTCGATGGTCGGATTGCTTTGCATCGTCGGCGCGCCGATTTTGTTCGCAGGCCCGGCTGTGAAGATGATCGTGACCCCCACGCCGGTGTTGGCATTGCAATTCTTGCACTCTAACGTCCCGCCGGAATCGAGCGCCAAATCGCCGTCCGTAATCCAGAAGACACCATTCGAGGCTTGGGCGGTCGCCGTCGCGCATTTGGGGGGGGTACAGCCTCCGCCCGATATATTGACGGTGACTGGGTTCGTATAACCCGAACCCGGTGTGACCGTGATGGACGCTACCTGACCTTGTCCTTTGGCCAGGTTTCCGCTCATTGTCACAACAGCCGTCGCTCCTGATCCGCCGCCCCCACTGAAGGTTACGTTCGGTGTCCCCGTATAATTACTGTTGTTGGGGCTCGTCAGAGTGAGAGATCCGATGCCACCGTTGTTGGGCACCAGATCGACGGTCGTGTTCTTGATTGGTAATGCTGCTTTTCCCGGCGATGAGGGGCAAAACCGCGCAGGCCCGGCATAGGGAGAGGAGGTCACGGTTGTGTCGACGATGCACGCCGCCGTCGCAGGCATATTGCAGGTCAGAAAAGCGTGGCTGAGATAGCCGGAAGTGCCGTCACAGGGGTTAGTGAAATAGGTGGTGCCGGATTGAGAGCCGTAGGGGTCGGTGAATTGTTGGCTCGGGACCCCCGTCATTAGGCCTGCGCTCAGATTGGCCGGGGGACTGGTCGGATTGAAGACGGTGCAGCCCTGGCCATAAGACACCTGGCCGGCGGTGATCAAATATTTCGCGGTTATCGAGCCGCCCTGATCGTGGTCATTGATCGCGCAGTTATCGGTCGACGCCGCCATCACCGAGCAGTCGGGCGCGCTGAGGGTCGACGAACCGCTGACCTCGACGTCTTCTCCAGTGTGGCTCAAGGTCAGGATACAGCCCGGCGCGGCGGGAAAGACGCGTGCAACGGCCTTGGTCTCGATCGTGACACTGGGCAGGAAGAGCCCCGTCAGCAAAGTTGCTTGAGGTTTCTCCAGTTTGACCCCGACGGCGTTGTTGACGATCGCGTCGTTGTAGGGGTAGGTGACCACCGGGGTGTTTCCGGTATAACCATTTTGCGTCGCAGCCCTGGTCGCCGCCGGGATCAGGTTGATTTCCAGATTCGTGTTGCCTGCCAGAATTTCATAGGCGGCCGAGAGGGCGGCGGCGTCGGCGGCGGACTGGTTCTGCCGCTTGATCGAATACCACAGTCCGGTTTCGACGCCGAGCCCGGCAAAGCCGACCAAGACCGTAAGACTGAGGGCCACCATAATCGCGCTGACGCCGCGTTCGTCGCGCCAAACCCGACCAATCGGGCTTCGCAGCGAGCATGCGAAATAATTCGGCATGACCTGCCTCGCGGTTCGGCTTCGCATTGCGACGCCCTTCAGCACACCGATTCCTCTCATCGCACGCCTACTCCGTATGACCAGTGATCTGATTGTTGGCGGGAATTCGTTAATCTCGAATTAACATCTGCCCGGCTGCGGTGGGTCGTTGACTCTGGTAGGCGTGCGCTCGGATCCGACGCGAGGGAACGAGTTTATACCGCAGGCTATTGTCGCACAGGCGTAATAAGCCAGAGCTCGGCTCGTCTCAGCGATCGAGCCGGATCAGCTGCTGTGCGGGCGATTATCCGTTGTTTAACTATTGCGACGGAAGATGCGCCGCCAGTAACCATCGCCACGGAGCTCATCATGCCCGGCCGGCCCACGCGCTGCCTCGACGCACAGTTAACGCAGCTGACCGCGTCGCTTTTTGGAGTGGAGACTCGTCCATGCTAGGATTGCGGGCTGCTGCGGCGCCCAAGCCCGATCGAGCGGGCGTTCTTGCCGTTGTGCAAGACCAGCCGCTGGCTGATCGGCTGCAAGGGCTTATGCACGAGCTGCAGTTGGACGACGAGCTGGTCGTTTCCGACACGCTCGACGCGGCATTGCGGCGCATCCGCTCGGGTTACGCACCGCGGGTATTGCTTCTCGACCTTGCCGAGTCCGCCGCTCCGATTGCCGAGGTCAGCTCGGCCCGTACGATCGGCGGCGCCGAACTGAAGCTCGTCGCCCTCGGTATCGTCAATGATGTGACTCTGTTCCGCGACCTGCTCGCAGCCGGCGCCAACGACTACATCGTCAAACCGGCGCCGCGTGAGGTCTTGTCGGCTGCCTTGGAAAAACGGTCGACTAACACGGGAACAGGGACCAGTGGCGGGCTGGGGCAAGTAATCGTCTTCGTCGGCAGCCGCGGCGGCGTCGGCACGACGACAACCGCCGTTTCATGCGCCTGGCTGCTCGCCGAGGAGCGCAGCGAGCGGGTAGCGCTCGTCGATCTCGATCTCCACTTCGGCACAGTTGCGCTGAAGCTCGATACCGATCCCGGCAGCGGGTTGTGCGAGGCGCTGGAGCAGCCTTCGCGCATCGATAGCCTCTTCATCGAACGCGCTATGGTCAAGGTGACCGACAATCTGCTGGTGCTGGCCGCCGAGGCGTCGGCAGCTCAGCATCTGATCGTCGATGCCGGTGCAGTCGACATGCTGCTCTACGAGCTGCGTCGAAAATTCGCCCGGATCGTCGTCGATCTACCGCGCGGCGCAAACCCGATACAGCGCGTCGTGCTCGGCGCGGCAAGCCACGTTGTTATCGTGTGCGAGCGCAGTCTCGCGGGCCTGCGTGACACGATCCGTTTGCAGACCCTGATGCGGGACCAGGCGCCGCAGGTTCGCCTCTGGATGGTCGAGGCCGGAGCCACCGGCGAACGCGCTCTGATCGGCAAGAGCGAGTTCGAGAAGGGGGTCGGCAAGTCTCTCGACGCCAGCCTATCTCATGATCCGAAAGCCGCCGGAGCGGCGGCCAATTCCGGCCAACCACTGCCCCAAGCTGTCCCGCGCAGCCCGGTCGTGAAGGAGTTCCGCCAGCTCGCCGAGATGCTTGCCGGCCCGGCGACGCCTGTCGCGAAACGAAAATTGTTTGCGGTGCCATGGTAGGTCGCTTCAAACGCTCGGAGAGCGAGGATTCGCTCTCCGACCGCATCGCAGTGCTTTCGGCGCGGCGCGCGGCGCCGGTGGAAGTCGTGCCTCCTGTCGCCCCGGCGCCGGAGGTCGAGATCCCGACCAACGCCCCGGCGCAGGATCGCCTGCTTCTGGCAAAGGAGCAGCTGATCGCTCGCCTGAGCGCGGAAGTCCGGCCGGAGCGCAGAAGCCTGCTGAGCCGCGGCGAGCTCGCCAAAGTCGTCGACGCGGCGACCCAGGCTTATATGATCCGGCACGGCATCGACACGAACCCGCTCGATCGCCGCGATCTCGTTACCGAAATCATCGACGGTCTTCTCAGCGCCGGAAAATCGGAGCTCACGCAAGACGGGACCGTCTCGCGGCGCTCCAATCGTGCCGCCATCGAAACAGCGAAGGCACAGATCCAGCCCCTCGTCCTCGAACACATGGACGTCACCGCCGCCGCCGAAATGCCGCGTGCGGTGTTCGAGGCGCAGCTCAGCGGCTGGGTCAAGGATCTGCTTACCGAGAGCAAGATCCAGTTGAATTTCGTCGAGCAGCGCGAACTCGTCGAAATCCTGATCGCCGACATGCTCGGGCTCGGGCCGCTCGAACCGCTGATCGAGGACGAGACGGTCACCGACATCATGGTCAACGGGGCCAAGCAGGTCTATGTCGAGCGCGCGGCAAGCTCGAGCTGACCGACGTACGGTTTCGCGACGACGACCACGTCATGAACGTGGCGACAAAGATCGTGACCCGGATCGGCCGGCGCATCGATGAATCTCAGCCGCTCGTCGATGCCCGTCTGGCGGACGGCAGTCGCGTCAACATCATCACGCCGCCGCTGGCGATCGACGGGCCCAGCATCTCGATCCGCAAATTCTCGAAGAAGACGATCACGCTCGACACGATGGCGGGGCAGGCTAACATCTCGCCGGCGATGGCGACGTTCTTGAAGATCGCTGCGCGCTGCCGCCTCAACATCCTGATTTCCGGCGGTACCGGTTCCGGCAAGACGACGTTGCTGAACGCCATGTCGCGCCTGATTGACGCGGCCGAGCGGACGGTCACGATCGAGGATGCTGCCGGATTGCAGCTGCAGCAGCCGCATGTCGTGCGACTCGAGACTCGCCCGCCCAACCTGGAGGGCACCGGCGAGATCACGATGCGCGACCTGCTGCGTAATTCTCTGCGCATGCGACCGGACCGCATCATCCTAGGCGAGATTCGCGGCGCGGAAGCCCTCGACGTGCTGCAGGCGATGAACACCGGTCATGACGGCTCGATGTCGACGATCCACGCCAACTCGCCGCGCGAGGCCCTGACCCGGCTCGAGAACATGGTCGGCATGACCGGCATCAACCTCAGCTTGCGCGCGGTTCGCACCCAAATCTCCGCCGCCGTCCATCTTATCGTTCAAGTGGACCGCATGCGCGACGGCATCCGTCGCATCATCCAAATCATGGAGGTTGTCGGGATGGAAGGTGATGTGATCACGACCCAGGAGCTGTTCAACTTCCAGTTCCAGGGCGAAACGACTGAAGGCATGCTGCGCGGGACATTCAAATCGAATGGAATTCGCCCGAATTTTCTAACGCGCGCCGAGTATTACGGCCTTGACAGGCCGCTTCTCGAGGTCATCTGAGACATGGGACTGGGGCTCGATCCGGCAACCTCGATCACGGTCATCTGCGCGATCGGTGTCGCGCTGACGTTTGGCCTCATCGTGCTGGCGCTGAGCGGCAGCGCTGCCGACCGGCGCTTCAACCGGCGCGTCAATACGATGCGAGACCGGGCGCAAGGGGTGCTCCCCTCGGAGGCCGCCGCCACGCGATCGCTGTCGCGCCAGCAGAGCGCATCGGCGATCGATCGCCTGGCTCGTACTTGGCTGCCCCGCCGCGACCTCCTTGTGGCTCGTCTCGGGCGAACCGGGCGGGCGATCAGCATCGGCCACTACGCGACGGCGTGCGCCGTCCTGGCCGTCCTGGCGACGATCGGCCTTGCCGCCGTGGCGCGGATCGGTGTCGTGCCGAGCCTGGTGCTGGGACTGCTGATCGGAACCGCCCTTCCTCACTTGGTCGTCGGGCGTTTGGGAAAGCGCCGCCTGGCTGCCTTCATCAATCTGTTCCCGGAGGCGATCGATCTGATCGTGCGGGCGCTGCGTTCGGGTTTGCCGGTCAGCGAAGCGATCGTCGGAGCAGGCCACGAGATTGGCGATCCGGTCGGCGCTGAGCTGCGCCTTATTGAAGGTGGGATGAAGCTGGGGCGGGACCTCGAAAGCCTGTTGTGGGACACCGCCAAGCGCATCGACGCCCCGGAATTCCGCTTCTTCGTCATTGCTCTCAGCGTGCAGCGCGAGACCGGCGGTAACCTCGGCGAAACCCTCGCCAATCTCTCCGATGTCCTGCGCCGGCGCCGGCAGATGAAGGCCAAGGCGCGCGCGATGGCAAGCGAGACGCGCGCGACCACGATGATCCTCGGCGGGTTGCCGGTCGCGGTCATCGGGGTGCTGTCGCTGACCTCGCCCGCTTATCTGGTGCCGCTGATCAACGATGTCCGTGGCATCGTCCTCGACGTGATCGCGCTGGCGATGCTGACGACCGGCGTCGTGATTATGAACAAAATGGCAAAGTTCGAGATATGAGGCTTCAGGATTTCGCGATCGCCGACTGGCTGCCGGCCGGCGTCAGTCTCGATCAAGCGATCACGGTATTTGCGGGGCTCGCGACGCTGGCGACCGTTCTGGCGATGTGGCAAGTGCTGCGGCCGAACAACTCGTTCGAGCGGCGTCTCGAAGAGATCGTGGAGCGCAAAGAAACCCTGCGGCAAGGCGCTCTTGCGGCGCGCCGAGGCCGCCAGCGCACGACCGCTGTCGGGGTGATGCGCGAGACGGTGTCGCGTCTCAACCTGCTGCGATCGAAACACGCCACAGAGGCGCGCAACATGCTTGCCCAAGCCGGCATCCGATCACGGGACGCAATGATCGGCTACCTCTTTGCGCGAATTACCCTTCCTTTTCTATTCGGTCTCGCGCTGCTTGCCGACGCCAATGTGTTTCACCTGCTCCCGATCCCGCCACAGTTCAGGTACCTGATGCCATTTGCGGGGGTTCTGATCGGGTTCTACGCGCCCATAGTCTTCTTGAGGAACGCGGCGGCCAAGCGGGCAAAGAGCATCAAACTTGCCCTGCCGGACGGGCTCGACCTGATGGTGATCTGTGCCGAAGCCGGGCTCAGCCTCGATGCGACCCTGTCGCGTGTCTCCCGCGAGCTCGGCAACGGCTCACCCGAACTCGCCGAAGAGCTTGGCACGACCGCTGCTGAACTGACGTTTCTGCCCGAGCGCCGCTTGGCGTTCGACAACCTCAACGCACGAACCAACTCCGACGGGATTCGCGCCGTCGTCAATACGCTGCAGCAGACCGCCAAATTCGGCACCCCGCTGGCACAGTCTCTGCGTGTCCTTGCCGCCGAAATGCGTCAGGCTCGGATGACCCGGGCGGAGGAGAAGGCGGCGCGCCTGCCGGCGCTGCTGACCGTGCCGATGATCCTCTTCATCCTGCCGTGTCTCTTCATCGTGCTGCTCGGCCCGGCGGCGATCGGCATCATCGACACGTTTGCGCACCGCTGATGAAGTCGGCTCGGTTGTACCTCGCGAGCTCAGCCGAAGGCGTTCCGTCGAGACCAATTTCAATGGACGTCAACCATCCAATACGGATGATATTGATTCCAGTTGCTGGCGGGGGACGGTACAGCCCTCGCCGCGACTGCAAGAGCAGGAGCAGGAGCAGGAGCAGGAGCAGGAGCAGGCAATAAGCGCATCTGCGCAGGTGGGGAAGCAGCCGGAGCGACAGCTGCGGCCAGCACAGTATAGGCCTCGGGCACCAGCGGTGTCGGTGCGGCGGCGCGTGGCACAAGCGGCGTGTTCCCTTCCGAGACATCATGCGCGCAGCCGAACACAGAGGCGATCCCGAGACCAAGACCGACCATCATTCCGACTTTCATGAAGGCCCTCCTACGCCGGCACGGCAATTGCCGTGCCGGCGTTCGTGACCCGAGCGACGAGGATAACGTCCAGATCTCGAGTCTACGGTCTCCGCCGCTGCTTGCGCTCAGGAGGCGGCAGGCCCGCTTGGCGACAATATCGCCCGGCTGCGCGCCTCGGGCGAGAGTTCGCGCAAAGTTGCGTAATAGGCGAGGTTGTGCTCGACCGAGGCGTCATCGAGGTCGATCCGATTGAGCCGGGCCGCTTCCGCGAGATTTCCTCTCAATCCGTAGATCAGCGCTAGGGTCTGCCGCTCCTGCGGCGATGCGCCGGGCGCCAGTGCAACCGGCTGCAAGGTGGTTACCGCCGTGGCATAATCGCCGCCTAACGCAAGCGACAAAGCGAGGTTGGCCGTCAATGCCGGGTCACCCGGGGCCGCAGCCAGACCGCTCCGATACCACCACTGCGCCGCCGCATGCTCGCCCGAGACATCCTTAGCGACCCCGAGCAGGAGCAGCACCTTGGGGTTGTCTGGGCTCAGCGCATATGCCTTGCCGAGTGGATCGAGCGCAAGTGCCGGCTTGCCGGTCTTCAAGAAGGCCTTGCCTAGTCCGACGAGCGCCGAGGCATTTTGGCCATCGCGGATCAGCGCGTTGTTGTAGCTCACGATGGCTTCGTTGACGGACCCCATCTCGAGCAGCACGTCGCCGGCGGCGACAAGCGGAGCCGGATTTAGCGGGTCGACCTCGGCGGCACGCCGATAAACGCCCAGCGCATTGACGAGATCGCCACCGCCGCGTGCGGCGGCTCCGATGCGCATCAGCGAATCGTAGCTCGGCACGGCGCCGCCGCCGTCGCGTCCGTTGGCGCTCAGCAGGTCGGCATGGAAGGGATAGGTTCCGCAGCCCGTCAACCCAAGGGCGGCCAAAGTCAACAGGAGCGCAGAAGAGCCCCTGATTCTAAGCCGTGCCCGGCCTCGGCAAGCCACTTGATAATGTCGTCGATGCACTCGATCCCCCATTTTTAACCAAATTATGCAAACAGTACAGGGAATCGCGCTTTAGATTTTCGCAAAATCTCGTAAATACAATGGCTTAGACCGCATTCGGTGGTGCGGCGGTGGCCCACGCCCGGCGAATCGGGTGTTGAACCCGTCTATTTCGTCGCAGCCTGCATCTTGGTGGCTACGCCGCGCTCGACAGCGGCGAGCGCCTCTTCGGCCGAAGCGGCCTCGGGACCGCCCGCCTGAGCCAGGTCGGCGCGACCGCCGCCCCCCTTGCCGCCCAGCGCTTTGGCGCCGAGACGCACCAGCTCGACGGCATCAAAGCGGTCGGTCAGATCCGGGGTGACGCCGACGACGATCGCCGCCTTCCCGTCGGCGCGTGAAACGACCGCGACCACACCCGAGCTGACGCGTCGCTTCAGATCATCGGCCAGCGATTTGAGCTCGCGCCCGGGGACGCCGTCGACCAGCCGGGCCTCGAAAGCGATTTCGCCGATCCGTTTCTCTGTCGTCTTGGGGCTGGGGCCGGCGTTGGCTAATGCCCGGCGCGCCTCGGCGAGCTCGCGCTCGAGCCGCCGGCGCTCCTCGACAACCCCGGCGATCCGCGCCGGCAGCTCGGCGGGGTTGGTCCGCAACGCCGCCGCGGCCTGACGCAGAATCCCCTCTTCCCCGGCGACGAAGGCTTCCGCTGCGGCACCGGTCAGGGCTTCGATGCGGCGCACCCCGGACGCGATCGCCATCTCCGCGACGATCTTGAACAGTCCGATATCGCCGGTCCGGCGAACATGCGTGCCGCCGCAGAGCTCGACTGAGAACGGGCGGTCTTCGTCGCTCGCTCTCCCCATCGCGACCACCCGCACCTCGTCGCCGTACTTCTCGCCAAAGAGCGCCAACGCGCCCTCGGCCACGGCGCGGTCCGGCGTCAGGAGGCGGGTGCGGACCCCGCTATTCGCGCGAACGCGCTCGTTGACTTCCGCTTCGATTGCCGCGATGTCTTCCGAGCTCAGCGCCCTCGGATGACTGAAGTCGAAGCGCAGCCGGTCGGGCGCCACCAGCGAGCCCTTTTGTGTGACGTGCTCACCCAATCGCCGGCGGAGCGCTTCGTGCAGCAGATGGGTCACCGAATGATTGGCGCGCAGCTGGCGCCGCCGCCGGCCATCTACCCTGAGCTCGACCGCATCGCCTTCCTTCAGCACGCCGCGGGTCACGTTGCCGAGATGGACGTGCAGGTCGCCCGCTTTCTTTATCGTGTCGCGCACTGCGAGCTCGGCGCCGCCGGCCGAAAAGACGATGCCGGTATCGCCCACCTGGCCGCCGGCCTCTGCATAGAACGGCGTCTGGTTGACGATTAGTGCGATGTCGTCCCCGAGAGAGGCCACGGCGAGGCGGACGCCGTTCCGCATGATCGCAAGGACGACGCCTTCGGCGCTTTCGGTCTCGTAGCCGAGGAACTCGGTGGCACCGACTTCCTCGCGCAAGGCAAACCACGCCGCCTCTGTTGCCGCCTCACCGGAGCCGATCCAGCTCTTGCGCGCCTCCTCGCGCTGACGCGCCATCGCCCTCTCGAAGCCCTCGACAGCCACCTTGCGGCCCTGCCCACGCAGCACGTCCTCGGTCAGGTCGAGTGGGAAGCCGTAGGTGTCGTAGAGCCGGAAGGCAATCTCGCCGGATAGCGCCTCGCTGGGGCCGAGCCGAGCGGTCTCCTCCTCGAGCAAGCGAAGACCCCGCTCGAGCGTTTGTTTGAAATTCGTCTCCTCGAGCCGCAAGGTCTCGGTGATCAAGGGCTGGGCGCGCAACAACTCCGGATAGGCGGCGCCCATCTGCTGCACCAAAGTCGGGACCAGCCGCCAAACCAGGGGCTCCCGGCAGCCCAGGATGTGTGCATGGCGCATTGCCCGCCGCATGATCCGGCGCAGCACGTACCCGCGTCCCTCCTTGCTCGGCAAAACACCATCGGCGATCAGAAACGCCGCGGCCCGCAGATGGTCGGCGATGACGCGGTGTGAGACAGCGTGGTTCCCGTCGGACGCAACACCCGATGCCTCGGCCGAGGCCAAGATCAGCGCCCGGAAGAGGTCAATGTCATAATTGTCGTGCTTGCCTTGCAAGACTGCGGCTATGCGCTCCAGTCCCATGCCAGTGTCGACCGAGGCGCGCGGCAGCGGTACCCGTTCGCTCGCGTTCACCTGCTCGAACTGCATGAAGACGAGGTTCCAGATCTCGACGAAGCGGTCGCCCTCTGCTTCCCCGCTTCCTGGCGGACCGCCGGGGATCGACGCACCGTGATCGTAAAAGATCTCCGAGCAGGGACCGCACGGGCCGACATCGCCCATCGCCCAAAAATTATCGGAGGTTGCGATGCGGATGATCTTTGCGTCCGGCAGTCCGGCGATTTTTGCCCACAACTCGGCGGCCTCGTCATCCTCCGCGTACACTGTTACCAGGAGGCGGTCACGGGCGAGCCCGAACTCCTTGGTGATCAGGCTCCAGGCGAGCTCAATTGCCCGATCCTTGAAATAATCGCCGAACGAGAAGTTGCCGAGCATCTCGAAGAAGGTGTGATGCCGGGCGGTATAGCCGACATTCTCCAGATCGTTGTGCTTGCCGCCAGCGCGTACGCATTTCTGGGCGGTGACGGCGCGCCGGTAAGACCGCTTCTCCAATCCGGTGAAAAGGTTCTTGAATTGGACCATCCCGGCATTGGTGAAGAGCAATGTCGGATCGTTCCGCGGCACGAGAGGGCTGGATGGTACAACTTCATGCCCGTGGCGCGCGAAATAGTCGAGAAATGCCGAGCGGATGTCGTTGGTTGTCTGCATGGACAGATTCTGGCCCTCGGCGGTCTCTATACAAGAGCCACCGCGCCGCGTTATCGCAGCCCGTGGGCGAAAATGTCCAGAAGCAGCCGGAGTTTGGTGCTGGGTATGCCGGGCTAACGCAACCGCGCAGCTACCGCCGGTAGGCTGGCAATGTCGATGCCGTGGCGGGCGGCTTCAGCGACGAGGGCAAACGGATCGGCGCCCTCGCGCATGCGGCCCAGCGCCCACAAGAGAGCCGATCGTGTTCCGCTCCGGCAGTGTGCTACGACCGGTGCCGACGCATCGCGCATGGTCGCGGCAAATGCTTCGACATCCTTGCGCGACAATGTCGCGGCGGTGATCGGAATGTGATGATAAGCGATCCCGAGCGCCTCGGCGAGGCGCCGGGCCTCGGCAGCCGACAGCTGTCCCTGGTCTTCGCCGTCCGGTCGGTTGTTGACGATTGTCCGCACTCCCGCGTGGGCCAGCGCCTCGATATCCGGGCGATCAAGCCGGCCGGCAACGCTCAATCCAGGCCCCAGAGAAACAAGATGAGGTGACATACCGCTCCCCCTCGTTATCTGCGAGTACGCATAATCGCAACCCCAGCCCCGCCGTTACCAAAAATCAAGCGGCAAATTGCGGCGGCCGCTGCATGAGGTCGCCGGCGCGGATCCAGAACCGCTCGAGCCGGCGAAGCGTCACGCCGACGGCCTGAAGATCATCTATATTAAGACCGGCCTGCGACAGCATTTCCAGATGGCGCTGAAGCATGACGCTCACCCGGTCGCGCAAGATCGTCCCTTTTCCGGTCAGGTGAACGCGGATCGAACGGCGGTCGTGCAGCGAGCGTTCCTGAACGAGATAGCCGTTTTCGACCATCTTCTTGACGTTGTAGGAGACGTTCGAGCCGAGATAGCAGCCGCGCAGCGTCAGTTCGCCGACGGTCATCTCCGCGTCTCCGATGTTGAACAACATCATCCCCTGGACGTTGTTGATGTCGTGGATCCCAAGACCTTCGAGCTCGAGCTTCACCACCTCCAGGAAGTGACGGTGCAGGCGCTCGATCAGTGAAATTACGTCGAGATACGCGTTGGTCATTCGAACCTCATTTTGCGGCGATCGGCCGCAGATTAGTCCGCGGTTTGTAAATTTATCGTTTCAAATTTTAACCGCGGGTTTGCGAATGAAGCGATAGATTCCCGAAAAATCAAGTCCACCCATGCCCTCGTCGACGAACAGCTGGTATAGATTGGCCGCCGCCGCACCAAGCGGCGTTGCTACTGCACTCGCTCCGGCTGCCTGCTGCGCCAGTCGGAGGTCCTTCAGCATCATCGCGGCGGTAAAGCCCGGGGCATAATCGCGATTGGCCGGCGAGGCCGGAACAGGCCCGGGCACCGGGCAATAGCTCGTCAGCGCCCAGCATTGGCCGGAGGATTTGGCGCTGATGTCGAACAATGTCTGAGCCGCGAGCCCGAGCCGCTCGGCGAGCGAGAAGGCCTCGCATACCGCGATCATCGAAGCGCCGAGGATCATATTGTTGCAGATCTTCGCCGCCTGGCCGTTGCCGGCCCGCCCGGCATGGACGATCGTGCGTCCCATGGCCGCCAATATTGGCTGGCCGCGCTCGAAGGCCGCAGGATCTCCCCCGACCATAATGGTCAGGCCTGCGGTCTGCGCACCGAGTACGCCGCCGGAAACCGGCGCATCGAGCATCTCGAACCCGGCTTCGGCCGCGGCCGCAGCGACCGCACGGGAGGTCTCGACGTCGATTGTCGAGCAGTCGATCAACAAGGCCTGCTTGCGGGCATGGGCGAGCACTCCGCTGTTCCCAAAATAGACCGAACGGACATCGGGACCGGCAGGCAGCATCGTGATCACGATTTCGCCTGCTGCGGCAGCTTCGGCCATGGTCGCCGAGGCCCGTCCGCCTTTCGTCCTCAGAGCCTCGGCTCTGCCCGCAACGATGTCGTAGCCGGTCACCTGATATCCGGCCTGGACGAGATTGGCCGCCATCGGCGCGCCCATATTGCCGAGACCGATAAAGCCAATCGTCGCCATCTCGTGCCTTCCTCCCGTTCAACAGTCTCGAGCAAAGCGAAGTTCGCGCTCGCCGATCGGCGTGAAATAAGCATCAACCATGCTGTCGCTCACTTCGGCGAGCGTCACCGGCTGCCAGCGCGGTGCCTGGTCCTTGTCGATCAACATCGCGCGCACGCCTTCGTAAAAGTCGTGCGCCGCCATCACGTGTTGGGTCAGTCGATATTCTAGCGAAAGCGCTGCTTCGAGATCATAATCGCGCCCGATCATCAGCTGGCACAGTGTGATCTTGAGGCTGGTCGGTGATTTCGTCAGCAGACCCGCGTGTGTCTCGGCCGCCCATCTGGCATGCACGCCGCCGGCTGCCGCCTCCGCGGCGAGAGCGGCGAGAATCTCCTCGACGCTGCCGCCGGCGAAGCACCGGTCGATCGCTGGCCGCAGTGCCGTGAGAGGCGCGAGCCCGGGATCCTGAACGAAGCGAGCGAGGGCTGCCTCCACTCGGCCGCTCTCTCTCTCCGTATCCCAAACAACCCCGCCGAACGCCTCGACCAGCCCGGCGACCTGGTCGTGGGAAACGAAGTGAGTAGCAAAGCCGCAATACAGGGTGTCGGCCGCCCCTAGCCGGGCGCCGGTCAACCCGAGATAGCGGCCGACCTGCCCGGGGCAGCGGTTCAGAAATCGCGTCGCCCCGACATCGGGAAACAGGCCGATCGCAGTCTCCGGCATGGCGAACAGCGACCGCTCGGTGGCGATGCGATAAGCGCCGTTGACGGAAATCCCGGCACCACCGCCCATCGTGATCCCATCGATCACCGCGATGTAGGGTTTGGGAAAGCGGTGGATGCCGCGTATCAGCTCGTATTCTTCGCGAAAGAAAACCGCCGTCAAATCGGGATCGCCGCTGATCCCGCACCCGGCCTCGTAGACCGCGCGCACGTCACCGCCGGCGCAGAAGGCGCGTTCGCCGGCGCCGCGCACGACGACGGCATGCACGGACGGGTCGATGGCCCAGGCGCGCAACGCCGGAGCGAAGCGCCGGTAGTTATCGAGGGTCAGCGCATTGAGCGCCTTCGGCCGATTGATTACGAGCGTAGCGAGGCCGCCTTCGCAACCGAGCAGGATTTCCTCCTCGCTCATGCAGTCAATGACCGAGAAGGTGGCGGGCGATGATCACCCGCATGATCTCGTTGGTTCCTTCGAGGATCTGGTGGACCCGCACGTCGCGCACATAACGTTCGATCGGAAAATCCTTGAGATAGCCGTAGCCACCGAACAGCTGCAATGCCTCGTTGCAGATATGGAACCCGGCATCGGTCGCAAGCCGCTTGGCCATCGCGCAATGCATCGTCGCCTGTACGTCGCCCCGATCGAGACTCATGGCACCACGCCGCACCATCAGCCGCGCCGCGTCGAGCTCGGTTGCCATGTCGGCAAGCTTGAACTGCAGTGCCTGGAAGTCGGCGAGGGGCCGGCCGAACTGATGGCGTCCGAGCAGGTGGTCGCGCGCCGCCTCCAGACAGGCGCGGGCGCCGCCGAGCGAGCAGGCGGAAATATTGAGGCGCCCGCCGTCGAGCCCCATCATCGCGATCTTGAAGCCGTCGCCCTCGGCGCCGAGCCGATTGGCGACCGGGACGCGGCAATTCTCAAAGATTACCATCGCCGTCGGCTGGGTGTTCCAGCCGAGCTTTTTCTCCTGCTTGCCGAAGGACAGTCCCGGCGTGCTCTTCTCGACCACGAGGCAGGAAATGCCCTTCGGCCCCTTGGCACCGGTCCGCACCATCGTCAGGTAGACGTCGCTGACCCCGCCGCCCGAGATGAACGCCTTGGTCCCGTTCAGCACGTAATCGTCACCGTCGCGCACCGCGCGGGTCGCAAGTGCGGCTGCATCCGACCCGCTGCCCGGCTCGGTCAGGCAATAGCTGGCGAGATGCGCCATGCTCATCAGTCCGGGCAGAAACCGCGCGCGCTGCTCGCGCGTGCCGAAACGGTCGAACATCCACGCCGCCATGTTATGGATCGAGAGAAAAGCGGCGGTGGAGACGCACGCCGCGGCGAGTTCTTCGAAGATGAGCGTGGCGTCGACCCGACCGAGCCCGCTGCCGCCAAACTCCTCGGCGACATAGATGCCGGCAAAGCCGAGTGCGGCAGCTCGGCGCAGCGCCGCGACCGGGAATTCGGCGCGCGCGTCCCAGCCGGCGGCTTGCGGCAGCCAATCCTCGCGGGCAAATCCCCGCGCCGTGTCCAGAAACGCCCGCTGCTCGTCCGAGAGCTCGAAATCCATGTCCCGAATATAACCGCCGCCTGCTGCGCGGCAACGATCCTGGGCGCGGCGCCCGATGGCCCATGGCAATCCGCGAGTTAGATTGTCGCCGGAACGCGGTGCGTTTGTTGTGCTGCCTGTACGTCGCGGCATATGGTCGTCCGCAGGCAGTCGGTCGAGGAAGTCTGCCGCTTATGCCAACCGTTTTGCGCGCCCGCGGCTTTCGATTCTTCTTTTACTCAAACGAAGGCCGGCCGCTTGAACCGCCGCACGTCGATGTCGAGCAAGGAGAGAGGGAGGCCAAATTCTGGCTTCGGCCCGAGGTGTATCTTGCTTATAACGATGGCTTCGGCGCGGGGGCCTTGCGAGAGTTGCTGGCGCTGGTCGAGGGAAACTGTGAGCGCATCGAAAAAGCACGGAATGAATTCTTCGGTTAGGGCAGTGAGCGTCCGGTTCGACGAGGACAGCATGTGGGTCGGACTGTCCGATGGTCGCACCTTGGGCGTCCCGCTCGCTTGGTTTCCGCGTCTGCTTCGCGGCACTCGCGATCAACGAGAAGCGTGTCGCGTCAGCAGCCGGGGCCTGCACTGGAAAGCGCTGGACGAGGACATTTCGGTCGCCGGCCTGCTGGCTGGATATGGCGACCGGACCCGTCCCCTGCCTAACGCCGCGGAGTAAATCATCCGCCGCGGCATTCTCGATCACCGTTTCATCCTGCAAAACTACGCGTCCGAAATAAAAAGACCGCCCGCAGCGAGCGCTGCGGACGGTCTTTTCAGCCGTTCGCGTGAAGCTACGCGTGGGCGCGGTAGTAGGTGTTGCGCAGCACCCGGCCCGGCAGTGCCCCGGTGTGCTTGCCGTTCTCCATCAGGACTTGGCCGTTGACAATCGTCGCCATGATGCCCGCCGCCGGCTCCTTTACGCGCCAGCCGCCGGCCGGGAAATCGTGCACGACGCTTTCCGGCAGCGGACGAACGGTGTCGGGATCGAAGATCACGATGTCGGCGGCCATGCCCGGGCGCAGCAGCCCGCGGTCGTAGAGGCCGAGTGCCGAGGCTGAGTCGAAGGTCAGCCGCCGCACTGCCTGTTCCAAGGTCATGACGTGCTTTTCGCGCACCCACTCGCTCAACAGCCGCGTGCTGTAGCCGTAGCCGCCGTGGAACTGGACATGCGCCCCACCATCCGACAACCCGACGATGGCGTTCGGATAGGTCAGGATCTTGGCCATCGCCTCGTCGTCGACGTTGTTCTCGGCCATCATAAAGCCGGTGTCCAAATTCTCCTCGACGACGAGATCGAGGAAGGCGTCGATGATCCCCTTGCCCTGCTCGTTGGCGAGTTGGTGGATCGTCTTGCCTTTGAGGCTTTGGTTTTTCTCGAGCGCTGGGGTCTCGACCCACATGTAGTCGTACCAGCGGCGGGAGTAGCCCGCGGCCGGCACCTCGACCTTGAACTCGACGACCTCGTCGTGCAGTTTTTGCCGGACCGCCGGATCGGCGTAGGCCCGCAGCTTTTCTTCGTCCGACGACAACAGGATCGGGTGCCAGGTCGGCGCGCCGCGGAAGGTCTGGCAGTTGCGCATCGTGAAGCTCTGCGTCGTACGGTTCGGGCTGCACAGCGGATAGGCCCGAATGCCGGCCTTCGAGGTTTCCTCGACGCGCGCCATGTGCTGTTTCCACAGATCGGGCTCGCGCACCGTCTGCCCGAGATTGTTGTAGATGACGGTGCGGCCGGTCGCCTCCGACAGACGAGCCATCAAGCCATCCTTGAGCTCAGCCGCACGGCCGCCGCCCGATTGGATGATCCCGGTCCCCATCTCGCGCAATACGTCGCCAAGCGCGAAGATTTCCTTCTCGTCGGCCCACAATGCCGGGATATGGACGCCCTGCGGGTCGTAATGCCCCTTGTTGCGCGACACCGAGAGCCCGAGCGCCCCGGCCTTGATGCCGTCGCGCACGACATCCTGCATCGCCCGAATCTCGTCGTCGGTCGCCGTCCGCTTCTGGCATTCGTCACCCATCACGTAGTAGCGCACGGCCGAATGGCCGATCAGATTGCCGACATTGACCCCGAGGTGCTGGTCGAGCCGCTCCATGTATTGCGGGATCGTCTCCCAGTCGACCTCGACCGTGTTCAGCACCTCCATCGGGATCGCTTCGACATAGGAGAGGAACTCGGCAACGCGCTTCTCGGTGCCGGGCCGCACGGGCGCCAAGGACAGCGAGCAGTTCCCGAACATAACGGTGGTAGCGCCATGGTCGGGCGAGAACGAGCACAGCGGGTCCCAGGTGACCTGTGCGTCATAGTGGCAATGATTATCGACAAACCCTGGTGCGACCACTCGCCCTTCGGCGTCGATCGTGCGTTGGGCCGGGCCGCTCAATTTGCCGAGCTCGACGATCTTGCCGTCCTTGACCCCGACATCGCCTCGGAAAGACGGCATCCCCGAGCCGTCGACGATGCGCCCATTCTTGATCAGCAGGTCATATGCCATCGGTTTCCCTTTCTTCGTTGCAGGTCACGACACTCGCTTTCTCGAATAAAAGAGTAGCACGGCGGCTCACCCGCTCGACGCAAAATGTGAGCCTTTCCGAGCCTGCGCGGCGTGACACGCGGTGTCAAAAACAACGAATTTCGCCGATGCACGCCCGTGCAGCCTTGCCTTTGGCCGCAAAAACTAATTTCTTTCAATTACATAGAGTTTAATTTCTAAGGTCGTGGAACAACGAATTTGAACGGCGCGATCAACCGAATCGGTGACCGATAACAACGGAATCGGCACACCGAAAACAACGGAATTTCGGAGGTCTCGAAAATGCGCTCCGCTAAGCAGTCGCGCGCGGGCTCATCGGCGCGCTCGGCCAGCTCGCCGAGCGGGATCAACTGAGTAACGAATGAGCAAATTTTGGTCTGGAGGTGACAACGGTCCGGCTCGATTTCTGACCCGTTCGACGATCGAACAATCCGGTTTGTGAGCGAACGACGAGGAGAAGAGTCATGTCTCTGAGAATCAATTCCGCGGCTCCGAACTTCACCGCGGACACCACCCAAGGAAAAATCAATTTCCATCAGTGGATGGGCGACGGATGGGCGATCCTGTTCGCGCATCCGAAGGACTTCACGCCAGTATGCACGACCGAGCTCGGCTACATGGCGAGGCTCAAGTCGGAGTTCGACAAGCGCAACTGCAAGATTATCGGGCTCAGCGAAGACCCGGTCTACAATCACTCACGCTGGGCGACCGATATCGAGGAGACCCAGGGTTACGCGGTCACTTACCCGATCATCGGCGACCCCCGGCTGAAGGTGGCCAAGCTTTATGACATGCTGTCCGACGATGCGGGGGACAGCTCGGATGGCAGGACCCCGGTGGACAACGCCACTGTGCGCGCGGTGTTCGTGATCGGCCCCGACAAGAAGATCAAGGCGATGCTGACCTATCCGCTGACCTGCGGGCGGAACTTTGACGAGATCCTCCGAGTACTCGACTCGGTCCAACTAACAGCTAGGCACGCTGTCTCCACACCAGCCAACTGGATGCAGGGTGGCGACGTGTTGATTGCCCAGACGGTCTCGGACGAGCAAGCAAGGCAGAAGTTCCCGGGCGGGTGGAGGGCGCCGAAGCCTTACCTGCGCATCGTACCGCAGCCGCTCTAATCGTCGAGCTCCACCAGGCGATTTCGCGGAGGAGCCCTAATTCACAGGCTCTAAGAGCTGGCTCCGTTTCCCAAATGACGGGAGAGGCGGGTCAAGCGCCTCCAGTACCAAGCGGTGGGCCCGAGCGCCTTTTGTGAGGCGCTTCCGAGCCTGCTCGCCAGCTGCTCGTTATGAGAGCGCGTTAGGGGGGAGGGTCGTTGCTGCTACCAGATCCGCAGTGTCAGTCAATCGTTCGCCGACCACCAGGTCTTGAGGGACAGTTTGCTTCGCCGCAAGGTCACCAATTAAGACGGGCGCGCTGATTTCTCCCGCCATCCGGCCTTGCGCAGGCCGTCGAGCATATGAGCGTGGTCTTCAGCCCGCATCCATGGCACGCGCTCGGCGACATACAGGTAGAACGCGGTCGGCGCAATCGCCAGCGCCTGCTCCAGCGCTTGCCGTGCTTCCTCGACCCGACCGGTCTGCCCTAGCGCCGCTGCGAGCCAGCGGTAGGGGAGCGGAAATTCAGGGTAAGAACGGATTGCCCGCTTTGTCGCCTCAACTGCCGCTTCGTATTCGCGCGAGAAATAGAGACCTAT
>Ga0310913_10000188_pt1 | contig 26180 bp, 19 predicted proteins | sample GREbulkMGOX082_FD_203447 | JGI IMG/M metagenome (GOLD analysis project Ga0310913, IMG submission 203447) | Lab enrichment of tropical soil microbial communities from Luquillo Experimental Forest, Puerto Rico - GRE.bulkMG.OX082 | ecosystem: Environmental > Terrestrial > Soil > Tropical forest >...
ACGGCCGGCCGCGCGGACCTGCTTACAAGAAGGTGCTTCGGGACAGGTCTTCGAAAGTCAGGCGCTTGTCCATGTCGAGCATTTGATTTCGATACCAGTACAGGCCCGCGAAGGCGCTTACTACCAACGCGATGATCCAGAGAGCGTTGATGGGACTCAAGACGGACCATTGGTCTAACTCCGGGAGCCACGACTTGAAAATATACAGGCCGAACAGATAACCGACGGCAAGCAAAGGAGAGTGACTCTGGAAGGACGGATACGGGCAGGTAAACGGCATTTTACGGAAACGGATCAGGAGCATTTCTACAAGAACGAGCAGCGATGCGCACCAGATTGCTGTGTGCAGAAGGGCGGTCATCCATCCCCAGTACGCCCAGGTGACGAGCAACACCGGCGGTCCCATCCAGGACAGAGAGAACACCAGCAGCGCACGCCGGACTACCGAGCGGGCATCGTGCCGATCAGGGTCGAGCCACAGCTGGAAAATCCAATTCGCACGTAAGTCCAGTGGAATCTCGAACGCAAAACGGATACCGACTAGGGTGCAGTAGCCCAGGATAAACGGGATCGAGAGAAATTCCACCGTTGGCACGGCGCTCGGCCCGGTGGAAAACTGGTGGGAGCCGGCCGCGAAGGCATCCGCGGAAATCACAAGCCCAACCGCTAAAAAGCACAGCAGCGTCTGAAGGTGCGCGGTACTGCGCAAAAGACTCCGCGACACAAAATGGTAGCAGGCACGCTCAGTGGATGAGCGGAAAGGCAGTTTGCGAGAAAAGGCCAGTAGAGACAAAAAATAAGAGATTCGAGCCATGGGACGGGCATCGGCCAGTTCGGGGAGGCGGATGAAGGACCGGCGGAAACTGAAAGCGTAAGCGACCATGGCGGTGAGCAAGGAAACTCCCACAGCGATCATCGCGGCCCTGGCCATGCTGGCACTGAAGGCATCGTTCGCCCCGGCCCAAACCGTTCGCGCCACGCCCAAGAACGACACAGGGGGCAAAAGCGCAACGCGATGCGCGTTGGCTATCGAGAGGCGCTTGAGCAAATCGGGCACGGTCAGGCTGGTGGCCAGCAAGATCAACAGGGCGACGACCGAGACAAAACGAATCGACAGCGAAACTCTGCGAAAAGCCGAAGGAGGCAAGAGAGCGGTCAGCAGTCCAGCCAGCGCGAAGAGGGCAAAGAAACTAAAGAAACTCGCGGCGAAGACGGCGGCAGCGTGTCCGGCTGCAAATCGCAGAAACAGAGAGAGCGACGGCCGGGACCCCACGACCGCGATAGGGAACAGAACCACCGAAGCGCCATTCGCCACGAAGGTGAACACGCCGGTCAGCGCGAGGAGGGCACAGAGATTCGCAAAGAAAATAGCGCCTAGAGAAAGCGGCAAGGGGGCCAGATTCGCGTAGTCGCGGCGGTCAAGAAAGATGGTGTCCCAGCGCCACAGTGCGGCAGCTCCCGTTACCGACACAGAAAGGACAATGAAAAGGTACTCATCGGGCAAGGCGGCCCTGAAGGGGTCGACGGCCCCTTGTCCGCTGAGGAACCGGATTAAGGAGCCATACTTTTCAAGCATCAGCAAAGAAACCAGCAAACCCGGCATGGCCAGGAGGACGAGGATTACGCCTACGCCGAGATCGAGTTCGCCTGCCTCCGCGTCACCAGCGCCGCGAAACATGCGGCCTAGAAAAAGTTCGACGAGGCATCCAAATGGCGATCGGCGAAAAGCGCAGCGCCGCTCTTCAAGCCATTGCTTGGTCCGGGAAATCATGGAGAGGCCACTACGCCGACGATGTCGGTTACGACTTGCGTGATGTCGACGTCCTCGACTAGGTCCAGAAAAACATCCTCGAGCGAAGACTTCCCGATCTTTTCGCGAACAGCCGACGTGGGGCCGTGAGCGAGCACGTGGCCTTTTCGCAGAACAATCAAATGGGAGCAGACCTTCTCCACAACTTCGAGAATATGCGAGCAGTAAAAAACCGCCTTGCCCTGCGCGCTCAAGGCCTGGATCAGGCTCTTGACGATGAGAACGCTCGTGACGTCGAGCCCCGAAAGAGGCTCATCGAGAATCAAGACGTCTGGATTGTCCATGAGGGCAGCGATCAAGAGGATCTTCTGCCGCATGCCCTTCGAATAAGAACCCAGCGTAACGTGGCGATGCGGCCATAGCGAGAAAAGCTCCAGCAGGGAGTTGATCCTGGTACTTTTCCGCGACGGTGGCATGGCGCGCAGCGTCCCCACCATGTCCAGATATTCCTCTCCCGTGAGGTGGGGATAAAGATTCGGTTCCTCGGGGACGTAGCCGAGGATTTTTCGAAACGCGATCAGATCCTTGTGAACGTTTTGATGATGGTAAGTGACTTCCCCATACGTCGGTTGAAGGAGGCCAGTCAACATTTTGACCGTCGTGCTCTTCCCCGAACCGTTCGGTCCCAAATAGCCAAGAACTTGTCCTGGCTCGAGCGTAAAGGTCACGTTCTGAACGGCCATGACCGAGCCGTAGAACTTGCAAAGGTTTTCCGCCTCGAGCACTCTAACCTTCCTCTCACAAGCAAGCCGTGTGCTCCAGGTCGCGCGGTCATTCGACTGCGGCGCCGAGGAGTTTCCTGTCTCGCAGTTCGCCCCACTCGATCATGGATCGCCGATCGACTTCTTTCATGTAAGTCGGTTCAAGACTTCCCGCCGGCGGGAACGCGCGAACGAGCGTCTCCGGGGGCCCGAGATAGAGCAAGGCGTCCGCTTTGTTGCTCAGGGGCGTGCCATGGTTATCAGGAGAGTCTCCAAGAGGGGTCCCGGCTAGCTCGCAGAGAATCGGAGCATTTTGCGGAAGCCGGTGGAGGCGAACCAGCTCTTGCGCCGGTGGCTGGAGCAGCCCGCGATTGTCGAGCAGAACCACATACGTAGAGCCGGGATAACGAGATTCGACGCGCGTGGTAGCGTCCTCGTCGCCGTTCCGGTCGCCGGACTTGGTGACATGATTGGCTCCCAAAACGACCAGGGCGCGGCGCCCTCTTCTCAAAACTTCGTTCACCATGACGTCGGCAAAGGAGACGTTATTGTCGCCAAGGGCTTCCCAATCAGCATGGGTATGGATGCTCTGCCAGGCGACGGCGGTGTCGCCGGCAAGCACGCGCAAACGGCGATTAGGCGGAAGGCCCTTGTTGACCTCGCGGACTGCAGCAAGCCATTGTGCGTAAATCGGGGACTCCCACGAAGCGACCTTGGTCGTGTCGCGCCAAATGTGCCGGACTTCTTCGATGGGGAGGTCTTCACCGGCGATGTAGCGGTCGAGTAAGAGCTGATTGTGGCGGCTGGCGAATTCGACGACGATGTCCTGGACGGTTTGCTGGAACTTTCGATCGCGGATCAATCGCCCATAAAACTCGCCCGCTGGCTCTAGCCAATGGACTTCGCCAATCATCACCACCGGATGACGCCCGAATGCGGCGACAATGCCCTGGATAGCATCAGCTACGTCGCAGGGTCGTGGGTCCGCCTGCGACCGTGATGCCTCCGTTTCTGTGGCTTGCATAACGTCTCCCAAAGCGCTGGCGCAAGGCATGCCACTTGGATGCCGATGCCTGATTTCTTCTAAGGCGCCGGGATTCCCACGGCGAAGAGCAGAAGCCAGCGCGCCCCCCTGCAAATGCCACCAGCCCCCAAGCAACAGGCAACTGGCCAAAGCTCCAAACGCGATTCTCCAAACACCTGAATGCAACGTCCACTGCCGAAGCAACGAAAGCAAAACGTCGCTGAACGTTTCTTGCCCTCCGGTTTCGTCGAAAATCCACAACATTTCGTCGGCGAACCGCTCGCGGAAAGCCGCCGGGTGCAGCCAGAGCAAGCACTTGTAGACGGTACGCTTCATGAGGCCTTGCCCGATTCCGCGGCGCGGAGGTGCAGCCTGGCTTCTCGAAGTACAGTTTTCAAACGCACGAGGTCTGCTTCCAGAACCCGCCGGCCAAATTCCGTCAGACGGTAGTATCGGCGCGGCGGATCCTCTTTGCTGGACCGTACGGTCGCTTCTTTTACCAGGCCGCGATCCATCAGTTTTTGCAGATTGTCGTACAAGGTGCCGGAACCCAGCTTGTAGTGGCCTTCTGACTGGCGCGCGACTTCTTTGATGATTCCGTAGCCGTGGCGGTCTTCGCCGGCCAGGGCCAGCAGGATGTGCAGGGCTGCGGGCGACAGGGGCAGCATCACGCTTAGGTCCTCGTTCATAGTCGTATTCCGATATATCGTAGTCCGACTACATTGTCAAGGGTGGCGATGCTCGATAAAGCCGACAGGCAGGATCCGGCACCCGCTTGAATCGCCGATTCGGCCGCTCCCTTCCGCCCTGGGGCGCGCGTTTCAGAGGGACGAGGTGACAACGAAAAAGAACCATCGCTTGTCTTTACGCGTAGGCAGCGCCCTGCGAGAAATGCCGGGCAAGAGCGCAAAAAGGGCGCTTCAGTTTGCCGCAGCCGCGGCCGAAGCGAGCACGGAAATCTCCACGCTCGAAGGGAAGCGTTTCGAGCGATAAATGCGCTCGGTGGCTTTCTGGTAGTCCGATTCCTGCGCTTCAAAAATGTTCGGGACGAATTTTTGCGGGTTGCGGTCGATCACGGGAAACCAGGTGCTCTGCACCTGCACCATGATGCGGTGGCCTTTCTTGAACACGTGGTTCGCGGTGTGCAGATCGATCTGGAAAGGCGTGACCACGCCCGGCGGGATAGGCTCGGGCTTCTCGAAGGAGTTGCGGAAGCGTCCCCGGAAGACTTCATCGGCAATCATCAGCTCGTAACCGGAGAGCTGCCATTTCTCCGGATATTTTTGCGGGTACACGTCGATGAGCTTGACGATCCAGTCGGCGTCGCTGCCGGTGGTGGACGCAAAGAGTTTCGCGGTGACCTGCCCGGCAAGCGTGAGGCCTTCTTGGAGCTCGTTGGTTTGCCAGGTGAGGACATCCGGGCGGTTGTCCACGAAGCGCTGATCCTCGACGAGCCAGGTGTACCAACCGCCGGGGTGGTCTTCGGGATAGGTCATGTCGACGGGGCGATGACGATAGGGCACGGGATGCGCGGGATCGCTCGTGTAGCCGTCAAAAGCCTCGGTGGATTCCTCGGTCGGGGGGTCGAAGGAGAGCTGGCCGTCTCGATGAAAGTAGAGATTCTGCGTTTTGGCCTCGCGCGGGGGCCAGGAATCGAATTTCACCCAGGTGTCGCTGCCGGTCTGGAAGAGCAAGGCTTCTTGGAGAGGGAGACTGCCCCGGTCCTTCAGCCAGTAGGCAAACCAGGGGGCCTCGATTTTCTGACGGAAATAAAGCGCGGTGTCGCTGCCAAAGGGAACGAGGCCGAGCGAATTGCCCGCGCCACGTGCCCAGCCACCGTGGTTCCACGGGCCGGCGACGAGATAATTCAGGCGGTCGGGGTCCTGTTTTTCGAGGATTTCGTAGATTTTCATGGGGCCGTAGAAATCTTCCTGGTCCCACCAGCCGGCGACATTCAGGTTTGGCACGGTGGGCCGCTTCAGGATATAGGGCATCGCTTGCTGCTTCCAAAAAGCATCGTAGTTGGGATGCGCGACGAAGTCGTTCCAGGTGGGAAGCGCTCCGTGAATGTATTTTTTGTTGGCGTTTGAAAGCGCGCCAAGCTGCAAGTACCACTCATAGGTGTCGAAGCAATCAAATTGAAACGAGAAGTTGGTCTTGTCGGTCTCCATCATGGTGGAGTATTCAAAGCCGTAGCTCAGGCGGAACGCGCCGTTGTGATGAAAATCGTCCCCGAGAAACATGTCGGCGGGGGAAGCCTGCTCGGAAACGGCTTTGAGCGCCGGGTGCGGCTCGATCATGCCCATCACGGTGAGCCATCCGCCGTAGGAGATGCCTAGCAGCCCGACGCGGCCATTGTTGTGGGAAACGTTTTTAACGAGCCAGTCGATCGAGTCGTAGGTGTCCGTGCCCTCATCGATGGCCTTGGGATTTTTCGGATCACGGAGGGGCCGCTGCATGACGAATTTGCCTTGCGAGCCGTAGCGCCCGCGAATGTCCTGAAAGACGAAGATGTAGCCGTCCGGAATCATTTCCGCGTAGCGGCCGAGTTTGCGGCTGTAGCCCTTTTCGTCGTCGGCGAGACCGTACGGGGTGCGCTCGAAGATGATGGGCAGGGGCTCGGACGCGTTTTTTGGCGAATAGATTTCCGTGTGCAGCTTCACGCCGTCGCGGGCAGCGATCATCACGTCGGTCTTGTCGAAGATCTTCGAAAAGTCGGCGCGCTCTTGCTGCGCGGCGGCCAGTCCGGCCAGAAGAAGCAGGGGCAAGACGAAATAGCCATACTTCCGGTCAAAAGGAAAAGCACGCACGAGTTTCTCCTCCTCCTTGCCTTGCTTCGGTTAGCCGCCGGCTTTCTCGACCACGCAGAAAAGATTGCCGTCGGGATCTTCCAGAACGACGAAGTCGCTGCCCGGCCTATACCGCCAGGGATAGCGGGTCGCCCCAATGCTCGTTAGCCGCTCGACTTCCGCCTTTTGATTGTTTGTATAGAGGTCGAGGTGCAGTCTGCTCCGCTTGCCTGAACGCCTCTCGGACACCCGGTCCAAAGACAGGTTGGGCCCGTTCCCCTGAGGGTCGCGAAGAACCACCCAGCCGCTCGTGGCCGGCTCTCGCGGAACGTAGTGGAGCGCTTGTTGCCAGAACGCGAGCATCTGGTCGAACTCATAACAACGAATGACTATAGAGCCGATCTTCATTTCTCTGAATCCGCCGAGCAAACCGACCGTTACTCTCCCGGCAGGATAAGGGCAGGATGGTACACGAAAGCGGGCGGCTCTGTTACACTGAAAATGGCTCGAAGCGATCCAAAAAGGAGAAATATCCGGGCTGCTGGTTCCCTCAGCAGCTATTTTTGTGTTTAGAGGAGTCGGCCGACGAGCGCCGTTCAGACAAGAACCCATGAGTCAAGAGATTCGAAACATTGCCATCATCGCGCACGTGGACCACGGCAAGACCACCCTGGTCGACGCCATGCTGAAGCAAAGCGGCATTTTCCGCGCCAACGAAGCGGTGGTCGAGCGGGTGATGGATTCGAACGAACTGGAGCGCGAGCGCGGCATCACCATTCTCGCGAAAAATACCGCGCTCTTCTTCCGCGGCACGAAGATCAACATCGTGGACACGCCGGGTCACAGCGACTTTGGCGGCGAAGTCGAGCGCGCGCTGCGGCTGGTCGATGGCGTGGTCGTGCTGGTGGATGCGAGCGAAGGGCCTCTGCCGCAAACGCGTTACGTGCTGCAAAAGGCGCTGGCCGCCAAGCTGCCGCCGGTGATTGTGCTGAACAAAATTGACCGCGCCGACGCGCGCCCCAAAGAAGTGCTTGACGAGATTTACGACCTGTTCATCGATCTGGATGCGACGGAGGACCAGCTCGACTTTCCGATTGTTTACACCAATGCCCGCGACGGCGTGGCGCATGCGAAGCTTACAGACCATGCAAAGGACTTGCTGCCGCTTTTTGAAGCCATCGTGAAACACATTCCCGCGCCGCCGGGAGATCCCGCGGGCGCGCTGCAAATCCAGGTGATGAACCTGGATTACAGCGAGTTTCTGGGGCGCATCGCGATTGCCCGCGTGTTCCACGGCAAGCTGCGGCGCGGTGACGAGGTGGGCGTCAGCAAGCTGGACGGAAAACTGCTGCCCACCAAGATCACGAAACTTTTCACGTTTCGGGGCCTCGAGCGCGACGAAGCCGAAGAGGTTTCCGCGGGCGATATCGTGGCCATCGCCGGCGTCGAGAATATTCAAATCGGCGAGAGCATCACGGACCTCGATCGACCGGCGCCGCTCGAGCCTTTGCTGATTGACGAGCCCACGCTGGCCATGATTTTCACGGTAAACAGCGGGCCGCTTTCCGGCCAGGACGGCCAGTATCTGACCTCGCGCGACCTGCGCGACCGCCTGCAAAAGGAACTGCTCACCAACGTTTCGATTCGCGTAGAGGACACCGACACCCCGGAATCGTTCCGCGTGCTGGGGCGGGGCGAGCTGCAGCTCGCGATTCTCATCGAGACCATGCGGCGCGAGGGCTTCGAATTGATGGTGGGCAAGCCGGAAATCGTGACGCGCACGGAAAAGGGAACCAAGCTCGAGCCCGTCGAGCGGCTGGTGGTCGACATTCCCGACAATTTCATCGGCATCATCATGGAAACCATCGGCGGCCGCCGCGGGGAGATGACCAAGATGAGCAATCACGGCTCGGGGCGCGTGCGGTTGGACTTCAAGATTCCTTCGCGCGGGCTGATCGGATTGCGCAGCCAGTTGCTGACCGACACGCGGGGGACGGCCCTGATTCACTCGATTTTCGATGGCTGGACGGAATATGGCGGGGAGATGGCGCTGCGTCCAACGGGCGCGCTGGTGGCCGACCGCGCCGGAGTCTCGACGGCGTTCGCACTGTGGAATTTGCAGGAGCGGGGCGAGCTGTTTATCGGCCCCGGTGTTGACGTTTACGAGGGGATGATTGTCGGCGAAAATTCGCGCGAGCAAGACATGGACGTGAACGTCACGAAAGAGAAGAAGCTGACGAACATGCGCTCGTCTACGGCGGACGAGGCGATCCGGCTGATTCCCCATCGCGAACTGAGTCTCGAGCAGGCCGTGGAATTTATCGCCGACGACGAGTACGTGGAAATCACCCCGAAGACCATTCGCTTGCGCAAGAAGGTTCTGCAATCCAATAAGCGCCCGCGCCGCTGGCAGGAAATCCGCGCCAGCCAGGAAGCGGGCTAGACACAAGATCGCTCAGGTCTTCGCATTGATGAGTTTTTCGAGGTCTCCCGCCAGCGAGGTCCTGGTGCTTCAGGATGTCATATTCGCGCCATGCGCTGGTTCGATCGCCGAGCCTCAGATAGGCTCCCTCTGGAGGTCGTAGAAGCATGAGCCCATTTGGGCAAAAACAGTCGCGCGGAGGGGATCAGCAGCCCGCCCTTTCTCGAGATATTGCATGGCTCTCGCAGGATTCTTTTTTCCCCTTTCTCGCTTGCCACAGAAGAGCCGCCACTTTATCTGTAGATCTCCAAGCACCGTTCGAACCACCCGTCTTAGCGGGCTGATTTTTCGAGAAGTTCGTCCAGGTACTGCTTCCAGACGGCGGCGCGTGTGTGGGTGCCGTGGCCGCGGGTTTCGTCGGTAATGGGTAGAAGCACGAAGCGGCCGTTTTTCACTCTTTTGATTTCCCGTTCGGCGATGCCGAGCTCCGGCGGATTGATGAAGTCGTCGGCGGAATTGATGTACATCGCCGGCGCGGTGATTTTCTCAAGCTGTGGTGAAGGGTCGTAATTGCGGGAAGCATTCACCGCATATAAGAGGTCGTTGGCGTCGAGCGCGGCAGAACGCGCCTTGAAATAATCCTCCAGCCCTTCATCGGCGGCATCGCGCGTCGGGTAAGTTTTCTGCACGTACAACGGGGCACTCCCCGCGATCAACAGTAAGTCGAGGGCCGTGCGCAACGCCTGCTGCGGCTCCGCCGAGTATTCTCCGCTTTTCCATTCGGGATCGTTGCGAATCGCGTCCATCACCATCTTGCGCCAGATGCGATTGCGCCCGGCGATCTGGACGGGCAGGCAGGCGAGCGGCATGAGCGCATCCATAAAACTGGGAAAGGTTTCACCCCAGACGAACGAATGCATGCACCCCATCGATGTGCCCATGACCAGGCGGAGATGATTCACGCCCAGGCCTTCGGTGAGCAAACGGTGTTGCGCGGCGACCATATCATCGTAGTCGTATTGCGGGAAGTGGGCGTGCAGGCCGTCGCTGGGCTTCGAGGATTTTCCGTGGCCGATGCCGTCAGGAAGAACGATGTAGTAGCGCGTGGCGTCGAGAAGCTGGCCGGGCCCGAAGAGTTCGCCCGCAAAAATCGGCGAAAGGAATTGATGTCCGGTGCCGCCGGTGCCGTGCAAAATCAAAACCGCGTTGCTGACGCGGCCTTGCGCGTCGCGCGCGGGCTTTCCGAGCGTTGTGTAGTGAAGGCGCAGTTCCGGCAGCGATTCGCCAGAGCGAAACTGGAAATTCTTCACGACAAAGTCGCCTTCGGCCGTGGCAGGCTTAGCCTGCTGCCCAGCGGCGGGCCGCTCCCCGAAGAAGACCATGGCAAACAGGCCAAGGAGAAGTCGTAAGAAGGATGGCGACATGTCTCACCTCAAAAGGATTTGCTAGAAAGGCCAAAAATCTATCATAAACAGCTGGAGTATCGGGTGGAAGGCAAAGCGGCCCTCGAGGAAGGATGTGGCAATCGACAGTTTCACGTGAAACCTCCTTGCTTTAGCGCCGCCGGGTGCATAAACTGCCCCACGCCCGTCAATCGCCGGCTCTCGGAGTGGTTCATGCGAAAAGGGTTGCTCCCGGTTTTCTGTTCGTTGGTGCTTGCCCCCTGGTCAGCTTCGCGTTGCCGCGCGCAGGCCGCTCCGAAACTCGCTCCCGAGCTGCGCGCCTTCGTGAAGGAAGACGCACCGCTGCTGGCGCTGACGCATGTGCGGATCATCGACGGCACGGGCGCGGCCGCCCGGGGGGACCAAACGCTCGTGATTCAAGAGGGAAGGATCGCTTCGCTTGGCGACCGAACAAGTACAAAAATTCCCGAAGGTGCGAAGGTCGTTGATCTTTCTGGGCGTACGGTTATTCCCGGTCTGGTCGGCATGCACGACCACATGTATTACCCGTCACCGGGCGGGCCGCCGCCGCTCTACCCGGAGCATGCTGCAAGTTTTCCGCGGCTTTATCTGGCGGGAGGCGTGACTTCGATTCGAACCACGGGAAGTATCGAGCCCTATGCGGATCTCGAGCTCAAACGCGACATCGATGACGGCAAGATGGCCGGCCCCAAGATTCACGTCACGGGACCATACCTGGAAGGCCCGGGGGCCTTCGCCCTCGAAATGCATCAGCTCAAGGATGCCGAAGATGCGCGCCGCACCGTGGAATTCTGGATTGCCCAGGGCGCGACTTCGTTCAAGGCCTACCAGAACATCACGCCCGAAGAACTGGGCGCGGCGGTCGCAGCTGCGCACGCGCACGGCCTCAAAGTGACGGGGCATCTGTGTTCCATCGGCTTTCGCGAGGCGGCAACTTTGGGCATCGATGATTTGGAGCACGGCTTGGTGGTGGACACGGAATTCCTTCCAGGCAAGAAACCGGGACTTTGCCCAAATCCTGCGGAAGCAGACAAGGCCTTGCTTCCGCTCGAGGTCGCGAGCGGGCCAATTCACGACATGATTGGCGCCCTGGTAGCGCGCCATGTTGCGATTACCTCCACGCTGCCGGTGTTTGAGACCTTGGTCCCGAACCGCGCGCCGCTTGACGGCCGAGTGCTGGACGCCATGCTTCCCGAAGCGCGCATTTCCTACCTCAGAAGGCGCGCCTTGATTTCCGACGGGGCAGCGAAATCGGATTGGCCGGCACTGTTCAAAAAAGAATTGGAATTCGAACGCGAGTTTGTGAAGCAAGGCGGTTTGCTGCTGGCCGGACTCGATCCCACGGGCTATGGCGGCGTGATCGCGGGATTCGGGGACCAGCGCGAAGTAGAGTTGCTCGTCGAAGCGGGATTCACACCGGTGGAGGCGATCCACATCGCCAGTGCGAACGGCGCCGCATTTCTCGGCGCCGGGGACAAAATCGGCACGCTCGCCGTCGGCAAGCAGGCTGATCTCGTGGTGATTGACGGCGATCCCTCCGGGAATATCAAGGACATTGAAAAAGTAGACCTAGTGTTTAAAGATGGCGTGGGTTACGATTCCGAAAAACTCATTGAATCGGTCCGCGGCTTGGTTGGATTGCGCTGACCTGGTCGGCGATGAGGCAGCAACGAATTGCAAATAGTTGGGTTAGAGGGACGGACTGAGGTACAGTCAGAACTTCCGCGCATCACAGCTCGAGCGCCGGGCATCCAAGGGGTTAACCGGAGCAGAGCTGAGTAACTTCCTATGCGCTCCAAAAGGAGATAATCTAATCCGTGACTCACGTTCCCGGGGTAAATGGCAACGCAGTGCATCCCACGATTGCGGCGACGGCCACGGCGCTTCCGCCGCACACCATCACGCGCGACGATGTGAAGTATTACATGGGCCGGGTCTTCGACATTCCCGAGCGGCGCGTGGAAGCGATGATGAGCATCGTCGATAACGCTCAGGTGCACAAGCGCCACTCTATTTTCCCCATCGACTACACCATTGAGCCGCGCACGCTCTCGAAGACCAACAACGAGTACATCGAACACGCGGTGAAGCTCGGGCGCGAGGCCGCCGAAAAGTGTCTGGCACGCGCCGCACTCAAGCCGGAAGACATCGATCTGATCATCACCGTTTCCTGCACCGGCTTCATGATTCCTTCGCTCGACGCTCATCTCATCCACCAGATGGGCTTTCGGCCCAATGTGCGGCGCATGCCGTTTACGGAATTGGGCTGCGCCGCCGGGGCCATGGCCCTGGGCCGCGCCGCGGATGACTTGAAAGCGCATCCGGGCGGTAACGTCCTGATCATCTCCGTGGAGCTTCCGTCGCTTACCTTTCAGCGCAAGGACATTTCTCAGGCCAATCTGATTTCTTCGATCTTGTTTGGCGACGGTGCCGCGGCGGTGATTGTCAGGGGAAATCCTGCACCAGGACCAAAAATCCTGATTTCTGAGACTTATACGTTTCCCGATTCGCTTTTCGCCATGGGATTCGACCTGCGCGATTCCGGCTTCCACATTATTTTGGACAAGGATGTTCCGGAAATGATCGGGGGAAAAATCCGCGGGCTGGTGGAGGGATTCCTCGAACGCAATGGACGGAAAAAGGAAGACATCAAGGGATGGATCCTGCATCCGGGCGGCGCGCGATTGCTCGGAAATGTGGAAGCCGAGCTGGGCCTGTGCAAGTGCGACACGCAGCCCTCCTGGGACATCCTCAGCAACGTCGGGAACCTCTCGAGCGCGACCATTCTTTTCATCCTTCAGGAATGGCTTGAAAAGCGCCCCCTCAAAACCGGGGACTACGCGCTGGCCGCTGCTTTTGGACCTGGCTTCAGTGCTGAGTTTCTCCTGCTGCAATGGGCTTGAGTGTCTACCTTTATCTCGCGCTGCTGGCCGCAGTGGGAGTACTCCGCCTCGTCGAACTGCGAATTTCGCACAAGCACCAGGAGCGCATGCTGGCCCATGGGGCCGTTCGCGTCGCGGAACCGCATTTCAAATGGATGGTCGCCGTTCACACCGGGGTATTGGTTGGCGCTGCCCTGGAAGTTGTCCTCCTCCATCGGCCTTTGCTTCCCCTTCTTGGCGCGACAATGTTCGCTCTGTTTTTTGCATCTAATCTAATGCGCTTGTGGGTCGTGCGAACCCTCGGAGACCTGTGGAGCGTCGAGGTGATGGATTCCACGCGTATCGGGGTGGTGACCACCGGGCCGTTTCGCTTCGTGCGGCATCCCAATTACACCGGAGTGATTCTGGAGATGATCTCGCTTCCGCTCATTCACACCGCATGGATCACGGCCCTCGCAGCTTCCGGCGCTTATTCGTTTGCCTTGGCCATGCGGATTCGCACGGAAGAAAGCGTGCTCATGGCCAATCCCGAATACCGCGCGGCAATGGGTCACAAACCGCGATTTCTGCCCGGCCTGTTTTAGCGAAAGGCGCTCGAATGCGCTTGCGAATGCTCAGTCTTCTCTGCATCTTCCTGTTGCAAACCGCCGCGGGCGCGAAGGCGCAACCCGTCGAAGACGCTTTGACACCCGCGTTCGTGCGCGTCCCGGAACTCGCTTCCGGTTTTCGCGAGCTCTATATTCAAAGGTTCCCCGAAGGCCGCGCCTTGTTCGACGCCTGGGCATCCGAGCACCCCGACGAGCCTTTTGGACAGGTGGCCATCGCCTCCAGTTATCTCTTCGAAGAGTTTTACCGCCAAGGCGTGCTTACCAGCGATTTCTTTTTGAACGAGAAAAAGTTCCTTCACGGCATCGACGGCCAGCCGGACCCGGCGCGCATGGAGAGCTTTGACACAGCCATTCAGAAAGCTCGCGAACTGGCCTCTGAGCGTCTTTCCAAAGACCACCGTGACCCCGAAGCCCTCTACGCGCTCACGCTCTCGGCGGGCATGGAATCGGACGCCGACATGATTCTCAGGAAGCACAATTTGGAGGCACTGCACAGGCTCAAGGAAGCCAACGGCCATGCCAAGGCGTTGTTGGCCGAGCGGCCGGATGCGAAAGACGCTTATCTTGCTTTGGGATCCGCGAATTACATCATTGGGAGCTTGTCGGTGGGCTTTCGCGCCATGCTGTGGTTCGGCGGAGTCCACGGTGACAAGAAGCTCGGAATGCAGCAATTGGAGGAAGCCGCAGACGGAGGTCGCTATCTGGTGCCTCTTGCCAAGATCATGCTGGCGTTGGCCGCGCGGCGCGAGAAACAAAAGGCGCTGGCCCAGAAGCTGCTTCGCGAATTAACCGAAGAGTTCCCCGAGAGCCCGCTCTATCCCGGCGAGTACGCCAAAGCCATGGGTCGCCCGGTTCCGGCATCCATGCATCCGTGAAGTTTCTTGGGGCCGCGTGTTTGCGCGATCTCTGACGCTCGTTGCCTGAGCATTCCGCGATTCCGGATGCCTGATCGCCCCTAAACCATAACGCCCTGATTTCAACGAATTAAGCAAGTAAGACCTATGATCAGCGTGGCTAGTGGCTGCACCTCGGCTTAGCTGGGCGTCTCGGACCATCTCCTTCGCGGGTTCAAGTGATGAGGTTCAGCACGTCGCGGATGAGCTATTGTGCGTACCGCCCCAGCGGGCGGGATCAAGCGGAGTGCTCCATCCGCATTTTTTCGATGGGCGGCCCCGCCCATCCACCCGCCAGGGCCTTCAGGAAAAACCGGGCCAGATTCTTTCCTATAGTCTACAATCTCGCTTCCAAACCGGGTGATGGCTCTCACCTACGCGAGGCGGTGAAACGTGTTCGAGCGCGATTTACTCAAAGGCCGGGCTATTTTCCTCACCGGCGGCGGCACCGGACTCGGTCGCTCCATGGCTCTGCGGTTTGCCGAATTGGGAGCGCGTCTGTTCCTCGTGGGCCGCCGTGAGGATCCTCTTCGCCAAACGTGCGATGAGATTTTGCACCTGGGCGGCCGAGCGGCCCATGCCATCTGCGATGTTCGCGACTACGGCGCCGTCGAAGCAGCAGCGGCCAAAGCGGAACAGCAATTCGGAGAAATCCATGCGCTCGTCAACAACGCCGCCGGCAATTTCATTGCTCGCACCGAAAAGCTCTCGCCCAATGCGTTTAACGCTGTTGTCGGTATCGTGCTGACCGGCTCGTTTCACTGCACGCAGGTTTTCGGCAAGCGCTGGATACAGAAGAAGACAGGCGGGAATGTGTTAAACATCGTGACCACCTATGCGGCAGCCAACTGTGGCTCGGGGTTTGTCGTGCCCTCCGCCTGCGCCAAGGCGGGCGTGTTGGCCCTGACCACCTCGCTGGCCGTGGAGTGGGCCAAGTATCACATTCGGATCAACGCCATCGCCCCGGGCCCCTTTCCGACCGAAGGCGCCTGGTCCCGCCTGATGCCTTCGAAACAATTCGAGGAACACGGCAAAGACAAGCACCCCATGAAACGTTTTGGACGTCACGAAGAATTGGCCAACCTCGCCGCTTTCCTGCTCAGCGACATGGCCGAGTACATCAACGGCGAATGCGTGGTGATCGATGGCGGCCAGTGGCTGCGTGGTGCCGGAGAATTCAACGACCTGCTACTTTTGCCGGAAACCGCGTGGGAAACGATGGAAACCGCGCGCCAGAAGAAATCCTAGTGCCTGCAGCCGTTACTCGGGAAGCGCGCGTTTTCGCAGTTCGACGCGCAGTTTCGCCTCGCCGATAACTTGACCATTGGCTTCGGCGCGGACCGTGACTTCTTGAGCCACTGTCTTCTTTTCGGTTTTGTCCGGCAACGCCGGCAAACTCACTTCGACTCGCGCGGCAGCCGTTCGCCTTGCCGCTACCGTGAATCTTCCCGAGCCGTTCGCCGTAGTCCATCCCGCGGGCAAGGTGGCAGAAAGCGTGACTTCCTGCGCCTTCGCAGTTTGATTGCGAACCCACAACGGAATCACCAGTGTCCCCGGCCCTTCGAGAGCGATCTCCGGCGGCTCGGGATGCGGCAAATTGCCAAGTCCGTGGGCGCGGCGGAACTCGGCATAAAAACTCCACGGGCCGCCAAGCTCCGCCGACAACTCCGGCCTCGCAGGTTCCGGCACAGCTTCGGGCCGCGCGTAAGGAATTGCGCCCGGTGTGATCTCTTCAAAAATGTCTCCGCTCACGCTGCCCCCTACCAGGGACTTGCCCAGCACGAAATGCTGGTCTTCTCCCCAGCCGTCTTCGGAAGTAGCCATCCTTTCGATTTGCGCCTCGTCCATCTGCGCGATCTTATCGAGGTAGGATTTGGCCTGCGTCTGATGGGCACGAAAAGCATCGAGCGCCATCCGCCAGTACGGCTTGTTACTCAATCGAGAGACTTCCTTCACCGAGTAGCTCGGACCCTTGCCGCGGAAGATATCTTCGCGATCGGCATCCGGGAAGTAATAGATCTTCTTTGCCTGCCACGGCCGCAAGTCCGCGAGGAAGGGTTCGAGCCGCTTCATCGGACCGGCAACCTGCTCGGGAAATACCGCCGGGTTGCCCGCGAGATCAAAGGCTTCGGTCGCAAGCACACCGGAAGCCTGATGGTCGCCATGATCCTCGCCAATAAACGCGCCCGGGAGAAAAGTAAGGATGACTTCGGGCCGGGTCAGCCGCACCAGCCGCACCATTTGCTCCAGAGTCTCTCCGTGATCCCAGTTTGCCAGCGACACCAAAACGTCCTGGGTGGCCGTATCCTTCCCGCTGAGAAACCAAACGGTGTTGATGCCCAGCGTGGCGAGCGCATTGCGCGCCTCGATCTCGCGCACATCTCCGAGCGCCGCCGCCTGCTCCGCTCCCGCTTCGTTCGAACCGCTGCTCCCGCGCGTAGCGAAAACCACGGCCACCCTTCTGTGCTCGTCAAGCGCCCGGACGAGATACGGCGTTACCGCGGCTTCGTCGTCGGGATGCGCCACCACCACGAGAATGTCTGCTTTGTAGCGCTCATCTGAGTGCGGGAGCGGCTTCCCTTCCTGCGCCATGGCCTGCGGCACGGTTGTGGCTAGAAACACAGTTACCAGAGCTCCGGCAAATCGCAGCATGGGTGATCCTTTAAAGATGAATTTCAGGAGGTCAGCGAATTTCTGCCCCTGCCTGACTTCGACGGTAGTCCCGATCTTGAATGGATGCGCCATCAGGGCCTGAAGGTACTCCGTCTCCTTTGGCGCGGGCACGATCCGGAGCAAGCCATTTAGCTTTGCATACCCCGGCTCCTTCAGAATACGGAGATCGAGGTCTCGATCTTGCCAGAGTTTGCGGAAGTCATCGTAGGCGTCAACATTCGCCGATGTTGCGGGAGCAACCACGACGTGTCGGCGGGAGGGCTTTTGGTTTCGAGGCATTCCTAACAGCCGCTCAAAGGAAGGTATCGTTGAGCGCTGCCGGCCGATCTTTCCCCTACCCGGTGCTCGTCCGGAAAACGCGATCCGACCCCAAGCCGAGAGTTTCCGGCACTTTGATCCCAGGGCGCCATAGGCTGTCCGGCGGAGAGTTCGGAAGGGCTTTCCGACCAAGCGCGCGACCAGGGTTTCTTGCCGTGGAAGAACTGGTTCGAGAGTGATTCAGTTCAGCCGGAATTTCACCGTTACCGAGAGATGCATAGCCACCGCTTGCCCATCCAAACGCGCGGGTTCGTACTTCCACTGGCGGACCGTTTCGATGGCTGACTGCTGCAAGATCGTGGGGCCGGAAAGCACTTTTGCGGTCTTAACGTTGCCGCTCGCGTCGATCAGCGCATCCACCACCACGTCTCCGCTGACGCGCGTTATTTTCGCAAGCGCAGGATAGACAGGCGGCACCGAGTGAATCAGGCGCGCCTGCTGAACCATGCCGCCAACCGGGACTTGCAAGGGCGGAGGCGTTATCCGGCTGTTGAGCACCCCGCCACCCGCCTCTTCTTGTGGGACTGTCGGCTCCTTTTGAATGGCCGGGGCTTCTTCGACCGGATTGTCCGCCGCAGAACCATTGGCTGCCGGGCGATTGACTTTGGGAGCCTCCAGGGTATAGGTGTGTGGAGTCCCGAGCTCCTCGGCCTGAGCCGCGTCTTTCTCCTTCGCAACTCTGGCAGCAGGAGAGGAAAGGCCCGGAGACTCGGTGCGCCTGGAAATTTGATCGCTTCCTGTTTGGGAATCCTTGCGAACAAACCACAGCATCCAGCGCTTCCCACTCTCGTCGAACACCTCTACCTGAAAAGGCGGCGCGGCTTCGGAAGGGGAAACCAGGGAAGATTCGCCAGAAGAAACGTTGCCCCCGCCATCGGGCACGTCGGCCCGGCGATCCGCCCGGGCCATGAAGACTCTTACGCCGGCAGTCACCGCAAACGCTGCAAGGCAGCTTGAGACCACCAAAAACGTCAACCGCGCAACCGAAGCGTGCGAGGCCGGGGACGACCCGGCGTTGGGCTGCCATTCGACGGCTTCTTCCCGGCCGGTCATGGCAGGCAAGGGGAACTCGGGCACCTCGCGCACGGCTATGGTGGAAGGCGACTCCGGCTCTTCGACTGGTTCGGCTGGGGATTCCGGCGTATCCAGTTCCGCCACACTCTGTTGCCCCTCAGCCTGGCTGGCGGTCTCCGGTTCTTCGGCAGCCGTAGCGGGTGGCAGGGGCGACTCGGTTAGTTCCGCAGCCAACGCGAGCTCTTCTTCCTTGGCACCCTCGGTTGCGGCCACCGTGTTCGTCGAGGCCTCGAACGACAGCCACTGCCGGATATGTTTCCTGTTTACTTCGGCCAAATCGACAAATCGCACTCCGGCGATTCTCTCAAACTCCCGCAGCCACACCACTTCGCCGGCTGCTTCGAACGATTCGCCGAGAACGCTCGCGTCGTGCGGCATGGGCATGCAGCCCATGACTTGAAACGTGAAGTTGACTCGCTCATGCAAGGCGGGCGGCCTCGAGAACTCAAAAGCCATTCCGCCTTCGCTCATGTTGGTGAGCTTGCCCCAATTGTCCTCGCCGAAATACACCAGCACCACATAGTGATTGAGCACTCCCCGCGAACAGCTGCGTCGCTCTTCGGGTCTTGCCTTGTCAGACGAAATTACCGGTGAAGAAGACATAAGTTCATCCTGCCGGTTCCGTCTTATGCGTCTCTAGGCGGCATCGACCCGGCTGTTGTGAAGCAAACTCTGTGCCTCCCGCTGCGTTTTTTGTTCCCCGCCCGCGCATCAATTGCTCACTTGCGGCGCTTCCTGGAGCTGGTCCCAACCGCTCGGGAGCTCGAGCTGCCAGTGATTGCTCTGATCGAACAGAACAAACTCGCCGACGTTCTCCAGCCGTTCTTTGACAAAATTTCTCATCTTGTCGAGGTATCCCGCGTCTTTTTCCGCCGGCCAGCTAAACGGCTGGGTGATTTCGATAGCCAGCCGCGCATGCTGCTTCGCCGGCAAGAACACGGGATAGGCAAGCCGAACCGGTTCCTGCTGGCTAAAGCTGCCATCGGTTTTCAGTTTGCTCAAAATAACCACCTCGGGTCCGTCGGCCAGGTGATAGTCCGAATCCGTGTTGTTCTCGAGCTCATAGGAAATAATCAGGGACGAGCGCGTTTTGTCGATTTCCCTGAGCTGGCTTCCAATATAACCCGCGCTGATGGGCTTCTGACTCCATGACGGCGGTTCCTGGCGAGTCGAGCGCTTGAACAGCGAGGTGGAATTGGCAAGCAGGGCTAACGCCAAAAGCGTTACTCCTGCGGACCCTACAATCCACAGTAGCTCTCTCCGGGACACTCGATACTCCGTCCGGGGCTGGGGCTCCAACGATGGCATCCTGATGAACTTCCGACTGAGTTTCGCCGCTTCCAGTTTTCCGTATCATCCCAACACCGGGTGGGGCAAGCAGGCAAAAACCCTAACTTGGATGCGGGTCTACGGTGTATTTCCATATAGCAGGTTTCTGCGGGATAGCCAACAGTTTTTTTGCTGGCGATGGCGTCCTCGGCACCGGCCGCACTACGCCTGCTATCCGCGAGACTGCGGGCGCCTTTTTGGGAAAGAGCTCGGCAAAATCTCACTCCATGTCGCCCGGTTCATCGCTTGCCGCCCGTGACGGGGAAGCCGGTTGGAGTTCTGCGAGGCCTGCCGATTTGAGCTGGCGATTCAGCCCGGGAAGATCGCTCGCCTGGAAGTCCTGCCAGAGTTTGCGGGTAGCCGTGAAATCACCCTCGAGAGCCTTGATGGCGGCAAGCTGAGCGGCCGTCGGGGCCGCGTCGGCGCGGTCGATCTCGCCGTAAAGCGCGCCGATCGTGCCTGCCGTGCGAGTCAAGGTCGGCGAAGGCGACGGCGCAGCTGCAAAGCCTCCGGCGCCACCGAGAATCGTCGTCAGTTTCTTGTCAAACGCAGAGATCGCTTCGGCAAGCGGAGGGGAGATTTTTTCGGCCGCCCGACCAGCCGTGCTCCCTATAGCAGCCGCTGCGGGCGCGTTGTTCGTCAGTCTTTGGAGCTGCTCACGGAGAGCCCTGGCCTCGCTAACCGCCTCGGTGTTTTCAGTCATCATTCCCGCGAGCAGCCGCTGTTTCGCGAACTCCTCGGCCAGTTCGCTCGCGGAGGCTTTTACGCGCGGGTCCATCTTCACGACCAGCGGCTCGCTCGACGTGTGTCCGTTGGCCGTAAGGCGAACCGTGTACTCCCCTGGAATGGCCATGGGGCCCTCGGGCGAACGCGGCGTGGCGCCGGGAACGGCCGAGATGGGATATTCCGAGCGTGTCGCACGCGGCGCCGGGTAGCGCAAATCCCAGACCCAGCGATGCATGCCCGCGCTGCTCGAAAGAGCTTTGGACATAAGAATCCAATAGGGCGGGATCAATTCCTTTGCGAGCTCTTCGGCGGAAGGCTCGGGTTTGTCATGGCTTGAAAACTTGCGCACGATCTTTCCTTCGGCATCGAGGATTTCCAGCGTCACGGGAGTGGCGGAAGCCTGGGCCACGAAATAATCGATGATCGCGCCATCGGGAGGATTCTCGGCCGTGGGCTCGTCGGGCGGAATGGGCGTGTCGGTATTGGTGCTGCGCCGGACGCGGTAAGCCGTCGCCGGCTTGAACAGATGCGCTGGGGATCCGGCAACCGATTCCGTGAGCTGGCGCAGTGGCGTAATGTCGTCGAGAATCCAGAACGAGCGGCCGTGCGTGGCCACAATCAAGTCGTCGTCGTGAATCCATAGATCGCGCATGGAAGTGTGCGGCAGGTTGAGCTCGAGCGATTGCCAGTGGTCGCCGTCGTCGAAGGAGGCCCACACGCTGGTTTCCGTTCCGGCGAACAGCAAGCCTTTGCGCACGGGATCTTCGCGGACGGCATCGACCGGCGCGGCCTCCGGCAGCCCGTTCGTGACCAGCCGCCAGGTCCTCCCGCCGTCATGGGTACGGTAAATGTACGGACGGAGATCGTCGATGCGGAAGCGGCTGACGGAAGCATAGGCGGTTTCGTCATCGAAATGCGAAGCGCTGAGCTGCGTGACCTTGCTCCAGGGCGTGATCTCCGGAGGCGTGACGTTTTTCCAGTTGGCGCCGGCGTCTCGCGTAACCCAGAGCAGGCCATCGTCCGTGCCCGCCCAAAGGGTGTTCACGTTTTTGAACGAAGGCGCCAGCGCGTAAATGACGCCGCGAATCCTGGCGGCGTTGGGATCCTTTGCCGCTTGGTCGCCCAGGCTTGCTGGAATCGCGCCGTGCTCGCGCGCGAGATCGGGGCTGATGGTTTGCCAGGTTTGTCCCCCATCGCTGGTCTTATACAGGAAATTCGTCGTGGTATAGAGAACATGAGGATCGACCGGCGAGAAAACAATGGGCTGCGTGCGGTCGGCGCGCACTTTCGGGTCGGAGGCCGGAACGGGCGTGACGTTCTGGAATGCACCCGTGGAAAGCGAAAACTTCGACACTTCGCGGCGGCCTGCGCCGTAAACGATGTCCGGATTTAATGGATCGGGCGCGGCGTAACCGTATTCGATGATGCCCACGGGATGCCATTCGCGAAAAGTGATTTCGCCGTCCTTGCCGCGGCTCGACACGCAGACCGAGCCGCTGTCCTGCTGGCCGCTGCACACCAGATAGGGGAAAGAATTGGTGGTGGCCGCGTGGTAGAGCTGACCGGTCGGCTGGTTGTACCAGGAACTCCAGGTTTGGCCGGAATTCACGCTGACGAGCGCGCCCTGGTCGCTCGTGAGAAGAAGGATGTTGGGGAAGTTGGGGTTGATCCAAAGATTCTGATAGTCATCGCCGCCGGGCGCGCCGCGAAGGCTCGCCCACGTTTTGCCTCCGTCGGTCGAACGCATGGTGACAATGCTGGCGCTGTAAACGATGTCCGGATTTTTGGGATCCACACGGGGCACGGGCAGATCCCCGCCGCCGATGCGCAATGCCGGCCGCGGGTCGCTCGTGATGCGGGACCAGTTTTCTCCCGCGTCGTCGGAGCGGTAAATCCCGACGCTCGGCTCGTTCGTGGCCACCGAGGCGTAGAGCCGGCTCGGCTGGCTCGTCGCGATGGCCACGTCCACTTGAATGATCCCCTTCGGCAGCCCGTTCGTGAGCGCCCGCCAGGTCTTTCCCCCATCCGTCGATTTGAAAAGGCCCCCTCCCGTGCCGCTGTATTGATTGCCGTCTTCCCACGGGCCGAGCCGGACTTCCCACAACGAGGCGTAGACCACATCGGGACTCGCAGGGTCAATTTCGACGTCCGAGCCGCCGACGTTCGCGTCTTTCGCAAGAATTTTCTGCCAATTCTGCCCTGCGTCGGTCGATAGATAGATGCCCCGCTCGTCGCTCGCTCCGTAAGGATGCCCAAGGACCGCAGCAAAAACACGCTTGGGGTTCCGAGGGTCAACCGCCAGGGCCGGGATGCCCTGTGAGTTGCGCAGGCCAAGGTGCGTCCAGGTTTTTCCAGCGTCGGTGGATTTGTAGACCCCGTCACCCAAGGACAGGTCCGGCCGCGCCAGGCCTTCGCCGCTGCCGACGTAAATGACGTTGGGATCGGAAGGGGCCACGGCAATCGCGCCGATGGATTGGGTGGGCTGGCCGTCAAAGATGGAATTCCAGGTGCGGCCGTAATCGTTCGACCTCCAAACGCCGCCGTTGACCGCGCCCATGTAGAAAACGTTGGGCTCGCTCGGCACGCCGCAAGCAGCGCGCGTGCGGCCCCCGCGCGTGGGACCGATCATGCGCCAGCGCATTTCTTGGTACGCGGATTCGGGGATTTGCTGGGCCCCCGCAGGATACAAATGGATCGAGGCGAAAACGACGAGCGCAAATCGCAAAATGCGAGACGGACGAATCACGGAGGACCTCCGGCAAAGATTCAAACGGGACAGCATAAAACAAGTGGGGGTGCCGATGGAACGAAACTGTAGAACAGGCGGATACCCTCGCGGTTCTTCGAATGGCCCCGCCAGGAACACCGAGGCCAAGGATCACTTGCCGTGTGGGGTGTCTGATGATAGGCTCCTCAGTGGCGCTGGAGTGGGGGTATCTTTCAGCGCCGGAAACCGGGGGAGGAAGTTTTCCTCCGTCGGGCAGTTCTTCCAGCCGGGATTGCATTTCACAACTGAACGACTGATTGCAGAGGAGGAAGTATGAGGAAACTGCTGGGTGCTCTGACGCTTGCAACCTTCCTTTGTGTTTCCGGCGCGACGTATGCGCAGGAACCCGAGAAGAAGGACGACGCGGCGAAGGCTGACACCACGAAGAAGGAAACTAAGAAAGCGAAGAAGAGCTCGAAGAAGAAGTCTGACAAGAAGGAAGAGAAAAAGGACGACACTAAGCCCAGCTGACGGGCTTTTTTGTTCTTTTGTTGTGGGCAGCCGCCGCGCGAGGAGCGTGCCGGCTGCCCAACTTGTTTATCCGGACGATTGGTTCGCCTGACCGGGGCAATAGCAAGATTGTTGGCGGGGGACTAAAGAGAGTATGCTTTCCGAGGGTAGAAAGAAAAGGGGGGTAGGAGGGAGGACCAGCATGATACGGAAAAGACTCGCATGGATCGCGGTGGCGGCCGCTGGGCTGGCCGCGGGTGCTCAGGCCCAGCAGTCCGCCGGCGGCACGCCGGCATCCGGGAACCTTGCTCCGGTGGCCAATCCCGTAAGCGCCGCGGTGAAGGCCCAACTGCCGCGCTTCAGCAAGAACATGGTCGCCGCCGCGGAAGCCATGCCCGCAGAGAAATACAGCTTCAAGCCCACTCCGGAAATGAACTCCTTCGCTCACCTGGTGATGCACATCGCGCAGTCGAACAACACCCTCTGCTCCAAGATCTCCGACACACCCGCGCCAGATGCAAAGCTTGCGGACAGCGATCCCAAAGACAAGCTGGTGGCGGCGCTCAAAGCCTCGTTCGAGTACTGCTCGACGGCGCTCGACAAGGTGGACGATTCGAAGCTCGGAGACCAGATGATGTTGTTCGGCAACCGCCCGTTTTCCCGCGCCGCGGTGCTGATCGTCTTGAGCGACGATTGGTACGATCACTATGGCGCGGAAGCAACCTACCTGCGCCTGAATGGCATTCTGCCGCCCACGGCCCAGCCGAGAAAAGACTAACCGCGTTTCCCTGACCGGCTTGCGGCCCGCCTGCGGTCGAGCTCACACTTGCAGGACGTCGCCTCCGCGGGCGACGACTTCATACAGCACCGGATTGACAAAGAAGCCCAGAAACAGGCGCGAAATCAGTCCCGCGACGACCACAATGGCGAAAGGTTTCTGGGTGTCGCTGCCCACCCCGGTAGAAAGCGCGGCGGGGAGCAGGCCGAGACAGGCCACGAGCGCGGTCATCATGATGGGACGCAAGCGCAGCAATGAGGCATCGAGGGTGGCTTCGCGAATGGTTCTGCCTTCCAAACGAAGCTTGTTGATGTAGCTGACCAGGATGACCGCCGTCTCGACCGAGACTCCCAGGAGCGCCAGCAAACCCAGAATGCTCGAGACGCTGAAAGGCGTATGGGTCAGCCATAGCGCGATAAGCGCTCCGACAGGTTCGGTCATCACTACCCCGAGAGCAATGCTGACGGGAAACTTGAAGTTGCCATAGAGCGCGAAAAGAATCAGGAAAATGAGCAAAACCGCGAGCGGGCCGATGATGATGAACTGTGCTTTGGCTTCCAGCAACTCGCTGTACTCTCCGCCCCAATCGAGCGTGTAACCCTCAGGGATTTTTACCGATTTCGCGACCGCCGCCTGCCCGGCATTGACAATGCCTTCCAGATTTCGCCCCAGAATCGAGAATTGAATGCCGATGTAACGCGAATTATTCTCCCGGTAGATGAAGGACGCGCCGGTGGATTCTTTGACGGTGGCCAGCTCGGAAAGGGGAATCTGCTGTCCCGCGGGAGCGGGAACCAGAAGGTCTTGAATCTGCCGCGCGCTCGAGCGGAATTGCGGCTCCATTCGCACGATGAGGTCGAATAGCTTTTCTCCCTGGATGACCTGCGTGGCAGCCTGTCCCCCGATGGCGGCTTGCACGACCGCCTCGACGTCGGCGACGTTGATCCCGTAGCGCGCGATTTTCTCGCGATTGGCGTCGATGATCAGGCTGGGCTGGCCGAGTTCGCGAACCACGGTGAGCTCGGTAAAGCCTGGCGTCTTGTCGAGAACGTTGCGAATCTCGACGGCCTTTTTCTCCAGAACGTTAAGATCGGGTCCAAAGATTTTGACTGCCAGCGCGCTCTTAAGCCCGGTCAGGGCTTCGTCGACTGCGTCTTCGGCAGGCTGCGTGTAGTTGAAGATCACCCCCGGGTAGGTGTCGAGCTGCCTTTGGACATCGGCGATCAGTTCTTCCTTGGAATGAACGGGGCCTTTCTTCCAGGAAGCGTCATTGTAAGGCTTCAAGCCAACGTAAAACTCGCAGTTGAAGAAGCCGGTAGGATCAGTGCCGTCATCGGGACGGCCTAGCTCCGAGCCAACGACCGTCACCATTGGGTATTGGTTCAGCAGGGCGCGCACCTGCGGGGCAAACTTGGCGGCTTCCTCGAAGGAAATCGTGTAAGGCATGGTGGCGCGGACCCACAGGGCGCCTTCGTCGAGGTGCGGAAGAAACTCGCCGCCGATGAACGGTAC
>Ga0310913_10000190_pt1 | contig 26143 bp, 27 predicted proteins | sample GREbulkMGOX082_FD_203447 | JGI IMG/M metagenome (GOLD analysis project Ga0310913, IMG submission 203447) | Lab enrichment of tropical soil microbial communities from Luquillo Experimental Forest, Puerto Rico - GRE.bulkMG.OX082 | ecosystem: Environmental > Terrestrial > Soil > Tropical forest >...
ATTCAACCGAACCAGCGGCGTGCCGCCGATGAGGTCACTGATGTGCCGCGCGATCCGCATGCGTTCATATTCTCAGGCCGTTTCGGGCCGTGCACACCCGTGCCCAGGCCGGGGAACCGGCGCGCTACCCGGTGGCTTCGCGGATGTATTCGCCGATCTGGCGCAGGGAGCGGATCGCCTCCGGCAGCAGCGGCGCGGCCACCTGGAAGTCGTGTACCTGACCGGGCCAGACCCGCACCTCGGCGGGCACACCGACCGCCGCCAGCCTGGTTGCAGCCAACTGCGCGTCGTGCAGCAACACCTCGGATCCGGAAACGTGGATCAGTGTTCGCGGCAGGCCGGGTTTGATGTGCTCCAAGGGCTCGTAAATCTCTTCGGGTTTGCCGTCGATTTTGTTCTTTTCGGCCGCTCTAGCAACTAGCTCGATGAGTGCGTCGAACGCCTTTGCGGGGAACATCGCGTCGGTCTTGATGTTGGGGTGCGCCTGCTTGCATTCCTTTGCTAGCTGGAGCAGTGGCGAGATCGCTACCAGCGCCGCCGGCTCCTCACCCTCCTCCTGCAGACGTTGCGCCAACGCGAGTGCGAGATAACCACCCGCGGAGTCACCGGCGAGCACGATCTGATCCGGCCCGTAACCGCGCTCGCGCAGCCAAAGGTAGGCGTCGTGACAGTCATTGAGCGCCATTCCGACCGAGTGCTTTGGCAACAGCCGATAATTGACCACCAAAACGGGTGAATCAGCAAACTTCGACAGGGCCTCGACGAGGCGGCCGTGGGAGTTTGCTCCGCACGTCAAGAACGCACCGCCGTGCAAGTACACGACGACGCGGCGGGTGCCGTCCGCGGGCAGCACTCCGGGCGCGCGTACCAATTGCGCTGAAGCATTGGGCAGGTTCACCGTCTCGCGGACGGTGGCCGACACCGGGAGCAGGGCCCGGGCGGCGAGGTCGATGAGACCCCAGGGCCAGGGCAGGTTAGGTGCGTAGCTGCCGACGGCCAGAACCGGCCGGATCGTCAGTCGTGACGCCAGGCTAGCTACTCGCGCAGCGACGCTGGGCCCGGACTCGAGGACCTCGACCGGTGCGCCGTCGCTGATGGCAAATCTGCGAGCCTCAACTCTACGTGCTTTGAGGACGTCGTGTACGCGAATGGGATATCGGGGCGAACCGGATACCTTGCTCGGTGCCGTCATGCTCAACACTTTCTACGTCTTTGTAGTCCGATACAGCATGTGACGAGGCAGCCAAGCGTCTGGTTCAGCCGGATCTCCAGGGCGTTCAGCCAACCCGTTGAACTTAGCTTGACAGTCGTCGCTATGTAGAACGTGTGAAGAGTCTGATTTGATACCACATTTGATTCGCAACGTGATCACTTTGTTCATCAGCCGTCCGCGCAAACACCGAAGCCGATCTAAACTGATCTGGTGACCATACGGGTGCCGCGTCGTTCGACGATCGCCCTGGCCACGGCGGGCGCGCTCGCCTCGACAGGCACGGTCTATCTGGGCGCACGCAACCTGCTGGTCGGCCAGGCGTCGCACGCGCGCACCGTCATTCCGAAGTCCTGGGATATTCCGCCGCGCGCCGACGGTGTGTACGCGCCGGGCGGCGGACCGGTTCAGCGGTGGCACCGCGGCATGCCCGTGGACCTGCACCTGATGATCTTCGGGGACTCGACGGCCACCGGTTACGGCTGCATGACTGCCGAAGAAGTGCCGGGCGTGCAGATCGCACGCGGACTGGCCGAGCGGGCCGGCAAGCTTGTCCGGCTGAGCACCAAGGCCATCGTCGGCGCCACGTCCAGAGGTGTGTGCGGCCAAGTCGATGCGATGTTCGTGGCCGGCCCGCCGCCGGACGCGGCGGTGATGATGCTCGGCGCCAACGACGTGACGGCCCTCAACGGCATCAGCCAGTCCGCGCAGCGGCTGGCCTTGGCCGTTCGCAAGTTACGTGCGCGGGGCGCCGTCGTGGTCGTCGGCACCTGCCCGGATCTGGGCATGATCAGCGCCATCCCGCAGCCGCTTCGCTCGCTGGCACATGCGCGAACTTCGCAGCTTGCCCGCGCCCAGGCCGCTTCGGTGCGGGCGGCCGGCGGTGTGCCGGTCCCACTGGCGCAGCTGCTGGCGCACGAATTCCGGGCCGCGCCGGCGGCGATGTTCTCCGCCGACGGTTTTCATCCCTCGGCGATCGCATATGCGCTGGCCGCCGAAGCGCTGCTGCCCGCGCTGTGCGAAGCGCTGGGCGTAAACGTCGAGACGACGCTGCCCGACGAGGTGCCGGCACCCGCCGATGCGCCGGTGCACGGCCAGGGCCACGCGCGCCTTTCCGGGATGTCGCGGCTGTGGCGACGCCCGGAACCGGGATTGCCTGCCCCGTCTTCGTCGCAACCGGTTGCCGCCGACTAGATTTGTTCTAGCCCGTCGGGGTGGACGTTCCACCCGCCAACGAAGCGAGCGCGCATCCGATCGGAAGGGATCTGAAGGGGACCGTCATGCCTGAAGCCGTCATCGTCTCAACCGCTCGCTCGCCGATCGGCCGCGCCATGAAGGGGTCGCTGGTCAGCATTCGCCCCGACGACCTGGCCGTCCAGATGGTGCGGGCCGCGCTCGACAAGGTCCCCGCGCTGAACCCGCACCAGATCGACGACCTCATCCTCGGCTGCGGCCTGCCCGGAGGCGAGCAGGGCTTCAACTTGGCACGCGTGGTCGCCGTCGAGCTCGGGTACGACTTCCTGTCGGGCACCACCGTCAACCGGTATTGCTCGTCGTCGCTGCAAACCACGCGGATGGCATTCCACGCGATCAAGGCGGGCGAGGGCGACGCGTTCATCTCGGCGGGCGTGGAGACTGTGTCCCGGTTCGGCAAAGGCAACTCCGACTCTTGGCCGGACACCAAGAACCCGGTGTTCGACCAGGCCCAGGAGCGTTCGGCGGCCGCCGCCGCGGGCGCCGACGAATGGCATGATCCGCGCGCCGACGGGAACCTGCCCGACGTCTACATTGCAATGGGCCAGACCGCCGAAAACGTCGCCATCCTGACCGGGATCAGCCGCGAAGACCAGGACCGCTTTGGCGTGCGCAGCCAGAACCGTGCGGAGGAGGCGATCAAGAACGGGTTCTTCGAACGCGAGATCACTCCGGTGACCCTGCCCGACGGCACCACCGTGAGCACCGACGACGGGCCCCGCGCGGGCACCACGTACGAGAAGGTTTCCGAGCTCAAACCGGTGTTCCGGCCCAACGGCACCGTGACGGCGGGCAACGCCTGCCCGCTCAACGACGGCGCCGCCGCGTTGGTGATCACCAGTGACAAGAAGGCCAAGGAACTCGGCCTGACGCCGCTGGCCCGTATCGTGTCCACCGGAGTCAGCGGCCTCTCGCCGGAGATCATGGGCCTGGGCCCGATCGAGGCGTCCAAGAGGGCGCTGGAACGGGCCGGCATGTCGATCAGCGACATCGACCTGGTCGAGATCAACGAGGCCTTCGCCGTGCAGGTGCTGGGCTCGGCCCGCGAGTTGGGCATCGACGAGGACAAGCTGAACGTGTCGGGTGGAGCGATTGCGCTGGGCCACCCCTTCGGCATGACCGGCGCGCGCATCGCCACCACGCTGCTGAACAACCTTGAGACGCTCGACAAGACGATTGGTCTGGAGACCATGTGTGTCGGCGGCGGCCAGGGCATGGCGATGGTGATCGAGCGGCTGAGTTAAGGCCGACTCGCCCTCGAGTGAGCGTCCCGGGCGTTCGGTGTGCGCCCAGGGCGGCGACACCGCCGGGCGGCGCCGCCGTGGCTTCACGCTCTCAGTGCCGCACGAAAAAACCGGCACGCCAGTTGGCGTGCCGGTTTTCCCGTCAAACCAGCTAGTCGTTCTGGAAGTAGCTGAGCAGACGCAGGATCTCGAGGTAGAGCCAGACGAGGGTAACGGTCAGGCCCAGCGCGATACCCCACGCCGCCTTCTCCGGCGCTCCGGCGCGGATCATCTGGTCGGCGGCGTCGAAGTCGATCAGGAAGGTGAACGCCGCGATGCCGATCATCACCAGCGAGAAGATGATCGCGATTGGTCCGCCGCTGCGCAGGCCCAGGCCGGTCCCGCCGCCGACACCGAACATCGCCAGCAGGAAATTGCCGAGCATCAGGAACAGCGCGCCGAACAGGGCGGCAACCACCATGCGGGTGAACTTGGGGGTAACCCGGATGGCTCCGGTCTTGTAGACGAAGAGCATGCCGAAGAAGACACCCAGGGTGCCAAGAATGGCCTCGCCGATCAGCGCGCCGGCATTGGCGTGCCGGACCTGGAAGTTGGCCAAGACGAACGACACGGCGCCGAGGAATAGTCCCTCGAGGACGGCGTAGCTGAGCACGATCGGCGGGCTGTCCTGCTTGCGGGCGAAGGTCGCCACCAGCACCAATCCAAGGCCACCGAATGCGCCGATGAGCGTCAGCGGCAAGGCCAATGCGATGTTGGAGGCCACCATGAAGTAGGAGACGACCGCCGCCGCGGTCAACACGCCCAGCGTGATGCCGGTCTTGGTGACGACGTCGTCGATGGTCAGCGGGCGGGTGGCCTTGACCTCGCGGCCCTCCTGGTAGGGGGCGTAGTAGGGGTCGGCCTGGTAATACCCCTGCTGCATCGGGGCCGCGCCAGAGCCGAATTGCGCGTATCCGCCCCTCTGCTTAGGCAGCGAGCGAAATACCGGGTTACTTGTCTCCCGCACCGTCGGATCCTCTCTTATGGCTGTGGCTTCGAGCCGTGCGAACACCTGCTCAACGATCAGCGATCCGCCCGGGTTCCCAACGGAGCTGCTGCTTTCCTCGGTATTTACGGCCCTTTAACGAACTCGGATTTTGTCGTCCGGTCAAACATAAACCTTACCCGCGGGTGCCGCCTGACCGTCAACGATCTAGATTGCTGGTCGAGGCTGAACGGCGGTGTGGGCAGCATTTTCCGGACACGAATTCCGGCGATGGGAGGCTAGGGCGTGACTGCGGCCGTGACTGGCGAATCCGATGAGGTCCTGACCCGCGTCGACGGCGGCATCGGCCTCATCACGCTCAACCGCCCCAAGGCGATCAACTCGCTGAATCAAACGATGGTGGACCTGCTCAGCGCCGTGCTCATCCGCTGGGAACGCGACGACGCGGTGCGTGCGGTGGTGGTGTCGGGCGCCGGGGAGCGCGGGCTGTGCGCCGGCGGCGACTTGGTGCCGCTCTACCACAGCATGCGCAAGGACGGAGTCGAGGCGCGGCGGTTCTGGCGCGACGAGTATCTGCTCAACGGCCAGATCGGCCGGTTCGCAAAGCCGTACGTCGCGTTGATGGACGGCATCGTGATGGGCGGCGGCGTCGGCGTCAGTGCACACGGGAGCGTCCGGGTGGTGACCGACACCTCGAAGGTCGCCATGCCCGAGGTCGGCATCGGCTTCATCCCCGAGGTCGGTCAGATGCACTTGCTGTCGCGGGCGCCCGGCGCCCTGGGCATGCACGCCGCGCTGACCGGGGCTCCGTTCACCGGCGCCGACGCAATCGCGCTGGGTTTCGCCGACCACTACGTGCCGCACAGCGAACTCGACGCGTTCACCCGGGCGGTCGTCGCCGACGGCATCGAAAGCGCGCTGGCCCACCACGCGATCGAACCCCCACCGAGTGAGCTTGCCGCACAACGGGAATGGATCGATGAGTGCTATTCCAAGGACACCGTGATCGATGTCGTCGCGGCGCTGCGGGGGCATGACGCGGGAGCGCCCAATGACGCCGCGGACCTGATCGGCACCCGCTCGCCCATCGCGGTGTCGGTGGCGTTCGAGGCGATGCGTCGCGCGGCCAAAATGGAAACGCTGGAAGATGTTCTGACCCAGGACTATCGGATGTCGTCGGCATCGTCGCGTTCACACGACTTCGTGGAGGGAATTCGCGCGCAGATCATCGACAAGGATCGCAATCCGAAATGGTCACCGGCCTCGCTCGCCGAGGTCACCGTGACCGACGTCGCAGCGTATTTCGCGCCCGTCGACGACGACCTGACGTTCTAGGAAGGTAACCATGGCCGACAACAACTACGAAACCATTCTGGTCGAGCGCGATCAGCGGGTCGGCATCATCACGCTGAACCGGCCGCAGGCACTGAACGCGCTCAACAGCCAGGTGATGAACGAAGTCACCAGCGCTGCAACTGAATTGGACAACGACCCGGACATAGGAGCGATCGTCATCACCGGTTCTGGTGGCAAGGCCTTCGCGGCGGGCGCCGATATCAAGGAAATGGCCGGGCTGAGCTTCGCCGACGCGTTCGGCGCCGACTTCTTCGCTCAGTGGGGCAAGCTGGCCGCCGTCCGCACCCCGACGATCGCCGCGGTGGCCGGATACGCGCTTGGCGGCGGCTGTGAGCTGGCGATGATGTGCGACCTGCTGATCGCCGCTGACACAGCAAAATTCGGCCAGCCGGAGATCAAACTCGGTGTGCTGCCAGGCATGGGCGGATCGCAGCGCCTGACCCGGGCCATCGGCAAGGCCAAGGCCATGGATCTCATCCTGACCGGGCGCACCATCGACGCCGCCGAAGCCGAACGGAGCGGCCTGGTTTCGCGAGTGGTGCCGGCCGACGACTTGCTGACCGAGGCCAAGGCCGTCGCCACCACCATTTCGCAATTGTCGCGGTCGGCGACCCGGATGGCCAAAGAAGCCGTGAACCGCGCTTTCGAATCCACGCTGTCCGAAGGACTTCTCTACGAACGCCGGCTATTCCATTCGACTTTCGCGACCGAGGACCAGTCCGAAGGAATGGCCGCATTCATCGAGAAGCGCCCACCCAATTTCACCCATCGGTAGGGAGCCCCCATGAGCGAGCCGGGCGCTGTGACTAACAAGGACGTCAGCGACGAATCAGCCGTCCAGACCGATGAGTCCGCCGGCCCCGAAGCCAGTCCCGACACCAGCCGCGCCCCCGAGACGCAACCGGCCCACAGGCCTTGGTGGGTTCGCCGTTACACCTTCACCGGCACCGCTGGTGGCCTGATATTCATCTGGTTTTCCATGACCCCGTCGCTGCTGCCGCGCACCGCGCTGTTCCAGGGCCTGGTCAGCGGCGTCTCGGGTGCCATCGGCTATGGCCTGGGCGTCTTCACCGTCTGGCTGGTGCGTTACATGCGCTCGAAGGATTCCAGCCCGCCGCCACCGGTTTGGGCCTGGAAGGCGCTGATCCCGATCGGCGTGGTCGGCATGGTCGTCATGGCCATCCGGTTCCATGTCTGGCAGGACGACGTGCGCGACCTGATGGGAGTCAAGCACCTGGAATGGTACGACTACCCGGAGGCCGCGATCCTGTCGCTGGTGGTGCTGTTCACGCTGGTTGAAATCGGCCAGTTGATCCGGCGGCTGATCATCTTTCTGATCGGGCAGGTCGATCGGATCGCGCCGTTCCGCGTCTCGGCGACCATCGTCGTGGTCGCGCTCGTCGTGCTGACGATCACGCTGCTCAACGGCGTCGTCATCAAGTTCACGATGAACCAATTGAACAGCAGCTTCAACGCTGTAAACGAGGAGGGGAAGGCCGAAACCGCGGCGCCGAAAACCCGGCTGCGATCGGGTGGCCCGGAGTCGCTGGTGTCCTGGGAGTCGCTGGGCCATCAGGGCCGGATCTTCGTTCAGGCCGGTCCGAGCGTCGCCAAACTCACCGAGTTCAACGGCGCTCCGGCCACCGAACCGATCCGCGCATACGCGGGGCTGAACTCCGCGGACGGTATCGAGGCGACCGCCGAGTTGGCAGCGAGTGAACTGGAGCGCACCGGCGGGCTGCAACGTGCTGTCATCGCGGTCGCCACCACCACCGGAACCGGCTGGATCAACGAGGCCGAGGCTGACTCGCTGGAGTACATGTACAACGGCAACACCGCGATCGTGAGCATGCAGTATTCGTTCCTGCCCAGCTGGCTGTCGTTCCTGGTGGACAAGGAGAACGCCCGGCGCGCCGGCCAGGCGCTGTTCGAGGCGGTCGACAAACGGGTCCGGCACCTACCGGAGGGGCAGCGCCCGAAGCTCGTCGTATTCGGCGAGAGCCTGGGATCGTTCGGCGGCGAGGCCCCGTTCATGAGCCTCAACAACATCCTGGCCCGCACCGACGGCGCGCTGTTCAGCGGGCCGACGTTCAACAACACCGTCTGGCTCCAGCTGACGGCGACCCGCGATCGCGGTTCTCCGGAGTGGCTGCCCATCTATAACGATGGCCACAATGTCCGGTTCGTCGCTCGCCCAAGCGATCTGGGGCGCCCGCCCGCACAATGGGGCACACCGAAGGTGGTGTATTTGCAGCACGCCTCGGATCCCATCGCGTGGTGGACTCCCGACCTGCTGTTCAAGAGTCCGGACTGGCTGCGGGAAAAGCGGGGCTATGACGTTCTGCCGCAGACACATTGGATTCCGCTGGTGACGTTCCTGCAAGTCTCGGCCGACATGGCGGTGGCCGTGGACGTGCCCGACGGGCATGGCCACCACTACGTCGCCGACGTCGCCAACGGCTGGGCGGAGGTGCTGTCGCCGCCCGGCTGGACGCCGGAGAAGACTGCCAAGCTGCGGCCGCTGCTGCACTCCGACGCCATCATCGGCAGCTCCGGCGGCTCAAGCGGATAGCTAGACCCAGCGGCGTCCGGCCACCGCGGGATCCGCGGGCAGCATGTCCGGCCAAGCCGTGCCGGCCAAACCACGGGGCCGCCCACTACCGCCCAGCCGATGCAGCACACCGGCACCCGCCAGCGCGTGGTAGCCGCCGATGACGTCGGTGGCGCCGAGCAGGCCGATGTCCAGCAGCGCGGCCGCCGCCAGGCTGGAGGTGTAGCCCTCCGAGCACACGATCACCCATTCGACGTCGTCGCCGGTGGCCTCGGGCAGCTTGGCCTCGCTGGTCGGGTCGCAGCGCCATTCCAGGACGTTGCGTTCGATCACCAGCGCGCCCGGCAATTCGCCCTCGCGGAGCCGCTGGGCCTGCGGCCGGATGTCGACGAGCACCGCCCCGCGGCTCAGCGCAGCGGGCACCTCGGCGGCCTGAAGGCGCCGATACCGGCGCCGGGCCGCCCTCAAGACGAGGTCAATGCGGCTCATTGCGATCCTTCCGGTTGATCGGTCAATTCGGTTCGCCGGCGCCGCAACCTGTTGCGGTCGGTGACCTCGTAGTAGGACATCGCCGTCAGTGGCGGCGAGTAGGCGTGCACGCTCAAGGTCGGCCGCACCGGCCGCTGGTCGGTGCTCGCGGGCCCCGGCACGGGCCTGGGCGCCCACACCACGTCGTGCACCCAACCCAGCGGGAAGCCGGCCTGGTCGCCGGCGTCGAGCCGCCGACGGCGTAAACCCCAACCATCCCAACGGAATTCGTTGAGCGACCCGGATAGCACGGTCAGTGCCCCCAGCGACCCCCCGTGGTCATGCAATTCGGTGGGCTGACTGGGAACCCAGCTGATCAGCCAGACGTCGAGTTCGTCGTCGCCGTGGATGCGGGCGAACCAGCGCCGCGCCTCCGGTACACCCCCTGGGGGCAGCAGATGGTCGCAGCGTCCGCTGAGCACATCGTCGGCGGCTTGGTCGGTGGCGCGCAGGAGGTCGGGCACCCTCAACCGGGTGGGCCCCGAAGACGGGGACGAAACGGTCCGCACGGGCGCGCCAACAGGCGCGGCAACAGGGAGGGACATCGGGAGCTCCGGGGTGGACGGGATCGGGCAAGCGGCGGCGTGTTACGGCCGACAACACTCGCAAGATCCGAAGCGCTCCGTCACGGCAGCCAGTGTTGCATAGATTGGCACCGTGCGCTGGTGCCGTCATCGCCCCCTGGTGTGGGGCGCCGTCGTCGTGGCGACCGGTTTGGCCGGTTTGTCCGGGGTCACTGGATGCTCCCGCGGGGCCCCCAACGGCGGGCCCGCACCCTCGTCGGCGCGGCCGTCGGGCATCCCCAGCGGCCCGGATTCGGCGCCACCGGGTGGCATCGGGCTCTCCCCCGCCGGCGTGACGACCAGGATCGATGTCCCCGCGGACTCGACCGAGGATGAGTATTTCCAGGCCTGTCACGCCGCCAAAATCTGGATGGAAGCGCAGCCCAGGACCGGTGAATCGCTGTTCCTGCCGTATCTGGCGATGGTGCAGACGTCGCGGTCTGGCACTGCCGGCAGCTGGAACACCCGGTGGTCGGACCTGACGCTGGCGCGCCAGGCGGCCTTGATCACCGCCGCGCGCGCCGCCGCCAACGACGAATGCGGGTAGCGCTGGGGCCGCCGTTCGAACGCCTGCGCAATTGCGATCACGGGTGAAAAAAGTGCCGACCCGGCCCGGTGAAAGCCCGTGCTACCGCGCAAAATGAACACATGCCCGGCCGACCTGGCGCAGTAGTGGCGCGCTCGCGCGGGTCGGAGCCGACTCGGGTGGCTCTGGCGCTCGGCAGCGGAGGCGCCCGCGGCTACGCCCACATCGGGGTGATCGAGGCGCTGCGGGCTCGCGGCTACGACATCGTGGGCATCGCCGGCTCGTCGATGGGCGCGCTGGTCGGTGGTCTGCAAGCGGCCGGACGCCTCGACGAGTTCGCCGACTGGGCGAAGTCGCTGACGCAGCGCACCATCCTGCGCCTGCTGGACCCGTCCATCAGCGCCGCCGGAGTGCTGCGGGCCGAGAAGATCCTCGACGCGGTGCGCGACATCCTGGGTCCGGTCTCCATCGAGCAACTGCCCATCCCCTACACAGCGGTCGCGACCGACCTGTTGGCCGGCAAGTCCGTGTGGTTTCAGCGCGGCCCCGTCGACGAGGCAATCCGGGCGTCCATCGCGATTCCGGGGGTGATCGCCCCACACGCAGTCGACGGACGCCTGCTCGCCGACGGCGGCATCCTGGATCCGCTGCCGATGGCCCCGATCGCCGCGGTCAACGCCGACCTGACCATCGCGGTGAGCCTCAGCGGCAGCGAGGTCGGGGGTATTGACAGCCGCGACGAGGAGCCGGGTGCCACCGTCGAGTGGTTGAACCGCATGGTGCGCAGCACCTCCGCGCTGCTGGACACCGCCGCCGCCCGGTCGCTGCTGGACCGGCCGACCGCGCGGGCCGTGTTGAGCCGGTTCGGCGCGGATACCTGGCCCGAAGACGCGAACGGGGAGCCGTCTCAGAGTGGCGAGGACGGCCTCGACGACATGGAGGGCACGCCCGAAGTTCCACGACTGGGCAGCTTCGAGGTGATGAATCGGACGATCGACATCGCCCAATCCGCATTGGCGCGCCACACGCTGGCCGCCTACCCGCCCGACCTGCTGATCGAGGTGCCGCGTTCGACGTGCCGGGGCCTGGAATTTCACCGGGCGGTGGAGGTGATCGCCGCAGGCCGGGCGCTGGCCAACCGGGCCCTGGACGCCCTCGAAGCCGAGCCCGACCGGAGCGCCCCGCCCCCGATCGAGGGCTGATCCGACGGATCCGCTCGGCCGTATCAGACGCCCAGGAAGCGCGCGAGGGCCTCGGCTTCGCGGCGGCCTTGTTCGCGTCCGGCCACGGCCGAAGCGACGCGGCAGCGCGGGTCCAGCGGATTGGGCCCGAATGCCTTCAACGAGTCCTCGTCGGCGAACACCGCGAACGTCGTGCCGGCAAACACCGAGATCTCGGCGGCCGGCCCCGCGCCGAGCGGCGGCGGCGCGTCGACACCGGAGGGCACCAGCACGACGGCCTCGTCGCAATCGCGGGCCGCCCCGAGGTTGATCGAACTGGCGACGCCGCCGTCCATGTAGTGTCGGCCCGCGATCGTCACCGGTGGCCACGCCCCCGGCACCGCGCAACTGGCCGCGACGGCATCGACGAGCCCGACGCCCGACTCCCGATCGAAAACCACCAGTTCGCCTGTGGCACAGTCGATCGCGGTGAGCCGCAGCACCCGATCGGGCCAGTCGTGGGATGGCAGGCGCTGCTCGATCACGTGGCGTCGGACGGGCTCGGGAACCGTCTTGGTCGCCAGCGCCACCGCGCCGATGCGCCGCATCTGCTGCCGGGTCTTGTCCACAGCCATGTCGTACGGCGCGCTCAAGGCGGCCAGGAAGAGTTCGGTGATGTCGTCGACATGCACGCCGGAATCGATTTCGGCCGACGACTCGGCGGTTTGCCTCTCGAACAGGAACTCGAGCGTGCTGCCGCTGCCGATCTGCGCGGCGACCGCCGAACCCGCCGACGTCCCCACCAGCACATCGGATTCCAGCAGCAGTCCGGCCGCCGCCAGCGATTCGTCGGCGATCCCGCGCAGAAGGCCTGTCTCCCAAGCGATTCCGGCTATTCCGCCACCGGCCAGCACGAGACCGCGTCTGGTTGCCACGTCAGCCAGTCAGCATCACCGACAGGTCCCGCAGCGCTTGCCGCGCGTAGCCCTTCCACATCCTGCCGAACAGCGGGAGGGCCCACGAGGTCAGTGGCGACCCGCTTTTTCTGGGATAGATGTCCCAGCGCCAGGTGACTTTTGCGTCGTCCGCGACCGGGGCGAAGATCCATTCGCCCAGAACATGATCGACCAATAACGCCATCGGACCGGTGACTTCGCTGAGCCGGTAGCCGAACGATCGGGGCGGGTCAACGCTGGTCAGCTCCTCACGCGTGCTGCCGCCGCCGGCCAGCACCACGGTACGGGTCTGACCCGCGGCGTCCCACGCACCCGTCTGCCCGCGCACTTCCTTGATCGGCGGGAACGGCCCGTGCCAGCGCTTGAAGACCTCGGGAAGCGGTGCCGGGAGCGTGCGGTGAAACGCTTCCGCGGCGGGGACTGGTATGACCAGGGATTCTTCGACGACGAGTGACTGTGCCATGGGCTCAAGCCTGTCAGCCGTCCGCGCGCAAGCTGCGGGCGGCCCGGCCGGTGATGAGCGGCAGATCGAAGAAGCTTTGAATGCCGGCCGGCGCGGCGCAGGTCGCGGGGATCGCGTTGACGCAATGCGCGGCGGTCGCGACGATCCCGGGATTGCTCTGAAGCCCCGCTTGCACACTTTCCGGCTGCCATCCCTTGACGGTCACGAAGGTGCCCGGGTTTCCGCGCACTTCGATCTCGTAGCGCTCCCCCGCGGGCCCGAAAGACCAAGCCGGATTGAGGTTTTCAGACCCCATCAGCCAGTTCACGGTGATCTGTACCACCACCGTTTCGCCGACGAGCGCCTCCCAGTGGAAGCGGCGCCCGGCGACCTGCCCGGGCTCGATCGCCCCGATCGGCGAATCGATCGGCGCGGTCGCGACGGCCACCTCCTGCGACGACCGGATCTCGGGGTCGGCGGCGAAGCCCAGCTGGTCGACACAGAGTCGGACGGACTGGATAAAGCCGCCGTCGAGCAGCTTTTGCATCGGACCGGTCAACGCGCTGTCCGGCGTCCCGCCGAAGCCCATCACATAACGCAGCACGTCCGGCGCGTCATAGGTGCGGAGATCTGAAAACTCTTCGGAGCGAACGAAGGTCACACCGGTTGACATCACCGACAACAGCAGGGGAAACAGCTCGGTGGCCGCCCCGGGCCCAATGCCGGCGCCATGCAGCGTCGCATTGCCGGCCTGCGCCGCGATTTCCAGTGGCGCGGCTTCCTTTTCGCTCGGATAGAACCATCCGAGCGGGGTCACGACGTTCTTGCCCGAGCGCAGCAGCGCGGCGACTTCCTCGACGTTGGGCAGCAAGGGCGCATAGACCACCGCGTCGGCGTCCAGCGCGAGCACCTCGTCGATGCTGTTGGTCGCGGTCACGCCCAGCGGTGAGGTGCCGATGATCTCGCCGACATCCTGGCCGCTCTTGGCCTCCGAATGTACCCAGCAGCCAACGAGTTCGAGCTCAGGGTGGTCCAGCACGCCCTTGATCGCCGCCACACCGACCGACCCGGTTGCCCATTGAACGACTCGCAGGCTCATGTCTCCCATCTTTCTTGTCCGATGCCGAGCTGTCAGTCGCGAGCCTCGATCACCCAATAGCCGCGCTCGGCGTATCGCGACCGCATGGCTTTCTTGTCGTACTTGCCCACGCTGGTGCGCGGAATCTCCTCCACGAACGTCCACCGCTCGGGCAGCCACCACCGAGCGACCTTGTCCGCGAGGAACACTCGCAGCTGTTCGGCGCTGACCGGCGCGCCGGGCTTGGTCACGACGACCGCGAGCGGCCGTTCCTGCCACCGCTCATCGGGAACGCCGACGACCGCGGCCTCGAGCACATCGGGGTGCCCGATCAGGCAGTTCTCCAACTCGACCGAGGAGATCCATTCGCCGCCGGACTTGATGACGTCCTTGGCGCGGTCGGTGAGGGTGACGAAGCCTCGCTGGTCGATACGGCCCACGTCGCCGGTGAGCAACCAACCGGAGTGAAACTTGGAGTCGTCCCGTCCCAGGTAGTACGAGCCGGCGATCCACGGGCCGCGGACTTCGACCTCACCCACGGCCTTGCCGTCGTTCGGCAACGCCTCGCCGTGGTCGTTGACGATCCGCATCTCCACGCCGCACACCGGTTGGCCCTGCGTCGCGCGGAATGCCCAGTGCTGGTCCTCCGGGGTTCCCGGCGGCGGCCAGGCCATGGTGGCCATCGGCGACGTTTCCGTCATTCCCCAGAGTTGCCGGATCTGGACGCCGTGTTTCTCCTCGAAGGTGCGCATCAGCGATACCGGAACGGCCGAGCCGCCGCAGACCACAAAGCGCAGCGAGGAGATGTCGTGGTCGGGGTCCTCTTCGAGGCGACACATCACGTCGTTCCAGATGGTGGGCACCGCGCCCGCCACCGTGGGCCGCAGCTTCTCGACCATGTCGATCAGCGAACGGGCGCCGAGATGACAGTCGGGCAAGACCAGGTCGGCGCCCGCCATCAACGCCGCGTACGGCAGTCCCCAGGCGTTGGCGTGGAACATCGGCACGATCGGCAGCACGCTGTCGATGGCACCCACGCCGATGCCGTTGGTGGTACAGGCGCCCATGGCGTGCAGGAAGGTCGAACGGTGGCTGTACACCACGCCTTTGGGGTTGCCGGTGGTGCCGCTGGTGTAGCACATTGCGGCCGCGGAATTCTCGTCGATCGGCGGCCACTCAAAGTCGGGGGATTCGGCGTCAATCAATTCGGCATACCTCAAGACGGCCTTACCCGATGCCTCGATCGGCGCCATGTCGCCGTCTCCCACCACGATCACCGTATGCACGGTCTCGAGGTTGCCCAGCACCGGCTCGAGCAGTTTTATCAGCGACGCGTCGACCAACACGATCTGGTCTTCGGCTTCGTTGGCGACGAAGGCGATCTGTTCGGGAAAGAGGCGGATGTTTAGGGTGTGCAGCACGGCGCCCATCGAGGGCACCGCGAAGTAGGCCGCCAGGTGTTCGGCGTTGTTCCACATGAAGGTCGCGACCCGCTGGTCTCCGGTCACGCCGAGGCGGCGCAATGCGTTTGCCAGCTGGGCGGCCCGTTGACCCAGTTCGCGGTAGCTGATGTGCCGATAACCGTCCCCGGTGGCGGTGGTCACCGTGCGTGCTCCGTGGACACCACAGCCGTGGCGCATGATGGCGGTGATCGTCAACGGAAAGTCCTGCATCGTGCTGTCCATCGATGTACCGCCTTATGGGTCTCGGCGCAGCACCGCCTCGTGTGCGGTCGGGCGAATGTTATCGCCGCACACGGCTGTGAGAAAAGCTAAGCGAGCGCCGGCTGCAACTGCCGCAGCTCGAGCGCCGAGGTTTCGGCTCCCGACGCGACGACCGGGGCGACCCGCGCCACCGTGACCCCGCCGGAATAGTCGGCGATGTACAGGTATTTTGCGTCCGGGCTTTCGGCCACGCACGACGGCTGGTTCGCCACCGCGACGAACCGGATGACGTCGTGGGTGTGCGTGGACAACACCGCGACGCTGTCGTCGCTTACCAGGTAGGCGCGATCGCCGTCGCCGCTGAGCGTCAACCCGGTGAGTATGCCGGTGATCTCACCGATCTTGCGCGTGCCGATGATCTTCGCGGTGCGGGTGTCGATGATGTCGACGACGGCGCCCCAGTCGGCGGCGCAGCTGGCGGCATAGGCGATGGCCCCGTCGGGGCTGAGCGCGACGTCGCGGATGGGAAAACCGATCTCAACGGTGTCGATGACGCGCCGCCGATGCCCGCCGATGACGACGACGCGCCCGCCGGCCGGGCCGTTGGTGGCGACGTACAGGCGGCCCCCGTCAGGGCTGATGCGAACGCATTCCGCGGTGGTTCCCGGCTGGGTCGGCAGGTCGATCGCCTCCACCCGGCCGGTCGCGGTGTCCAAGACGGCGACGTCGGCGCCGAAGACACCGTTCCGGCTGGCGTAGACGTGCCTGCCGTCTGGGCTTACCACCAGGTCGCTCACGCTGAGCGCCAGGGGATGCGCCGCGATAACCGTGTTGGTCGACGTGTCGATGACGCCGATCGAGTCATACGCCGGCGACACGGTGCTCACGTATGCGCGGTTGTTGTCGTGCGCGCCGACGGCGATCGCGAACGGCTCGTTGAGGCCGGCGACAGTCGCCACCACCCGCCAGGTCTCGGTGTCGATGACGGAGACGGTGTCGTGGATGTAGTTGGCCACCATCAGCTGCGTGCCATCGGAGCTGGCGGCGATGCCGCTGATCGGACCGTTGTGCACGCCGATGGCCTGGACATCCTGGGGAGCTTCCGACTGGTTCGCGTCGCGCATGCCGCACCGCCTTTGCTGCATTCGTGTCGGTCCACGGGCGCGACACTGAGCCGCCCTGGATAAACGGGAGTTGAGCACCAATTAGGTGACTGCTTTGAATGAATTCTACCGGCCGGATTTCGGACAAAATGAATTCACGGCGAGCGCCGCGGAGTGCGTCAAGCCGACGACTTATGCTGTGCTTAAACTGGCGCTATCGGGTGCACCGAGGACCGGCCGGTGGCGAACATTCAACACCGCCTCTGCTTGCAGGATTAAGCGCTGCGGCTAACCGTGAGCGCCCGCTGCCCGCGACTCAGAGGTAAATAAGAATTCTGAGAATTTGCAACCAAATTGAGGCAGAGGTCACATTCGACGTTGAGGTCAGAGTGCGTCGTGGTCGCGTTCCCCGGTTCGGATACGGATCACCTTCTCTGCCGGTGATATCCAGACCTTGCCGTCGCCGATCTTCCCGGTGCGGGCCGCGCCGATGATGGCCTCGACTACGCGGTCAACGAACTCCTCGGCAACCAACACCTCGACCCGAATCTTGGGGACGAATTCGACCGCGTACTCCGCACCGCGGTAGACCTCGGTGTGCCCCCGTTGCCGGCCATATCCCTGGACTTCGGTGACGGTCAAGCCCAGCACACCGGCGGCCTCCACGGCGTGCCTGACGTCATCGAGCGTGAAGGGCTTGACGATCGCAGTGATGAGTTTCATGGCGGGGTCTCAGTCGTCCACCGGCTCGGCGGACTTGGTCCGCGTTGCCGCTACCGAGTCGGTCCGCCGGCCCGTGACGATGGATTCGTCGGGGTAGGCCTCCTCGTCGTGCACGCCGATGTCGCCGGTTTCCAGGACCTCGTCGGGCAACCGCAACTTCATAAAGAGGCCAAGGACTCTCAGGATGACGAACGTGACGAGCGCATCCCAGAGGATGACCGTGCCCGCGGCGCCGGCCTGGATCAATATCTGTTTGGGATGGTGGCCGTACAGCCAACCGGCGGTGGTCACGTCCGTCCCCGTGCTGCCGCCCAGGTAGACGACAATCTTCGGGTCGGCGAGTACCCCGACAAGCAAGCCACCCGCCAAGCCCGCCACGCCGTGGGTGTGGACCACGCCGAGGGCGTCGTCGACCTTCTTGAACAGCCTTGTCCTGCCGAGCCAATTCCAGGACATCCAGACCAGGGACGAGGCGACGACGCCGATGATCATCGCCCCAAAGCTGTTGACGTAGCCGGCCGCGGGGGTGATGGCGACGAGGCCGGTGATCATGCCGTTGACGCCGCCGAGGAATGTCGGCTTGCGCGCCTTGCTGGCGAAGATGTCCCAAATCACCCAGGTGAGCAACGCGACGGCGGTGGCGAGGTTGGTGTTGAGCACCGCCAGTGACGCGTCGGCGCCCGAGAAGTACGGGTCACCGCCGTTGAACCCGTTCCAGCCCAACCACAGGACGCCGGCGCCGACGGCGGCCATGGGCAGGTTGTTCGGCAACGCCCGTTCGCGGTCGCGCGCCAGCCGCGGGCCGATCACCGCGGCCGCGACGAATCCGGTCGTTCCGGCGGCGAGGTGGATCACGTAGCCACCGGAGAAGTCCAGAGCGCCCGCCTGCGCCCACCAGCCGCCGCCCCACAACAGGAACGCGTTGACCGAGTAGGCGAACGTCGACCAGAGCGGCACGAAGATCAGCCATACCTTGAAGCTCATCCGGCCGACCACGCTGCCGAGGAACAGCAGCGGGGTGATGGCGGCGAACACGAACTGGAAGTAGGCCAGCGTGGTCTCCGAGAAGCGGAAGGACGGCATGGTGCCGTCCAGCAGCGGGATCCAGGCTATCTGCTGGTTGTTGCTGCCCAGGATCGTGTGGGGAATCCCGACCGCGGCTCTCAGGATGCCCGGGCCGAGCTTCATCGGCTGACCGAAGCCCATCTTGAAGCCCCAGAGCACCCAGACGACGAGCACCAGCGAGAAACCGGTGAAGGCCATCAGCATCGTGTTGACGGCCCATTTCTTCTGGACGAGTCCGCCGTACAGGACGGCAATGCCCGGAATGCTCATGAGGCCGACCAGAGTCGCCGCCACCAACTGCCAGGCGTTATCTCCGGGATTTAGCCAATCGGGATAGGGAACCATATTCAGACACACCCCAATTCAGCGCTGCGAGTTTAGTGACGCAGTGGACGGGTGAAGCCTCGGATGGCAATGTTTCGTGTGTGTGTGCCCTGCTTTAAATATTGATTTCGTCTGACGTCGGCACCCGGTCGCGGGCTAGCTGAACTGGGTGTTCGGCCGAGGCAAGGCGGCGCCGTCGACGACGATGTCGAGTTTCTCGTTGTAGAAGGCCACCAGGCCGGCGATCTGGCCGACCGCCGGCAGCGGATAGTGGTAGGTCCACGCCAGATCCGGATGCACGACTGGGTCTTCAGGGGGGCCTACCCGCACCGACCAGTAGCCCGAAGTCGTTCCCTTGTACGGGCACAGCGTCTGCGTCGTGCTGGGTTCCAGATGTTCGAAGGCGACATCTGTCGGATCAATGTAATACCTTGTAGGTAAACCTGTTTCGAACAGCAACACGGGAGAACTGGTGTCGGCCAACGTGATTCCGTCGAGTTCGACCCGCACATGCCGGTGTGAGCGCAGCGCGTCGACCCGCGAGTACGGGTTGCGGGGGTGGCCATAGATCGGCTCGTCTTCCTCGAACCAGCGCAACGGATCCCATTCGAATCGCACCGTGCCGGCCACGGGGCCGTCGCTGTCGACGTCGAACACCCGCGCCGCCGATGGGTACGTCCGGCCGGCGCCGACGAGGGAGTGCAGCCGCGACGGGCCGAACTGCACTTTCTGGCCATGGTTCTCGTCGCGCAGGAACTCCATGCGCACATCCGCCAGCGGCACGTAATACGCTGGGTAATAAGGTATTTCCCACACGTAGCGGGCCGCGGTGGTGTCGAAGACCAACTCGTGGCCGAGATAGCCACGGACCCGGCGCGGTGCGGGCTCGATCCGCCCGCGAGAGGCGGCCATTTGGGGGTAGTCGCGGTCAGCAATCATGGTTCACCTACTGGTTTTTGGAGGCCAGCCCGGCCGGCGCATGGGCGATGGCTTTACGGATAGCGTCGGCCAGCGCCAGGGCGCTCTCCTCGGTGAGTTCGAGGGCGACCCGCGCCGACGGTCCCAGCTGCGGATTGATCACGTCAATGTTGACGGTGTGGCCGTAGGGCGCATGGATGGGGTGGTCGACGTACACCGTCGCGCGGTTGGCGCCGAACCACCCCGTTGCGCCCTTGCCGCTGCCGTCGATCTGCACGTGTTCGGTGAGGTATGTGCACATGGCTTGGGACACCTAGCCTTTCAGATGGGTCGCGAAGAACTCGTCGATGCGCCGCCAGCCGTCCACCGCCGCCTCCACCCGGTACACCGGCCGGTCGACGGAGAAGAAAGCGTGGCCCGCGCCGTCGTAGGAATGGAACTCATGCGGCTTGTTTAGCTTCGTCAGCTCGGCGTCCAGCGTGGCCACCGCAGCCGGCGCCGGGAATCTGTCCTCGACCCCGAACAGCCCCAGCAGCGGGCAGCTGAGGTTGGGTGCCAGGTGCAGGATCGGTTGCATTACCTTCGGCATGCCCTCGGGCGGATCCTCGACGACGAATGCGCCGTAGCAGTCCACCACGGCGTCGAACTGCAGCGAGCACGCCGCCAGGTAGGCGTGCCGCCCGCCCGAGCAGTGCCCGATGACACCGAACTTGCCGTTCGCGCCCGGCAACGAGCGCAGGTGCTCGACCGCGCCCGCGACGTCGCCGACCAGTCGCTCGTCGGGCACCCCGCCGGCGGCCCGCGCCGCGGCGGCGGCATCGTCGGGCGCCGCGCCCGGGGCCTCGCGGGAATAGAGGTTCGGGGCCACCGTGTGATAGCCGTTGACCGCCAGGCGCCGGACGAACTCCTTGGTCTCCCGGTCGTAGCCGGGCATGTGGTGGATCCACACGACGCCGCCGCGCGATCCCTCGGCGATCGGGCTAGCCCGGTACGCCTCGATCTCGTCGCCGCCGTGGCCGGTGATGGTGATCGTCTCTGCGCGGATGGCATCCGGGCTAAGCGCGTTCATCGCTGCTCCTTTTCGGGCTCCTTGTTTGGGCCGCAACGGAATGCGGGGTGCACCCCGCCGGAACCAACGTATCCGAACCGCGGCGAGGGGGCTGCTGAGCAGGCAGCGAATCGAGTACTGTCGGCCCGTGTCGTTTCTACGGGAAAGCCCGATCCGCGGACGCCGGCTGCGAGTCGACGAGGCGCTGTTGGAGCGCTTCGCGATGAGCCCGGCGGGCTACCAGTTCTTACTGCGCCTGGCGCCCCGCATCGACAAAGTGCTGATCCCCCGGACCAGGGGCCGCCTGAGCGCGATGGGATTCGACAAGGTGGGCCTGGTCACGACGACCGGCGCCAAGTCCGGCCAGCGCCGTACGCATCCGCTGGTATTGATTCCCGACTCCGACGGGCTGCTGGCGATCGGGTCCAATTACGGTCGACCAACTCATCCCGCCTGGAGCAAGAACCTGTTGGCGCATCCCGAGTGCACGGTCGAGTTCATGGGTCCGCCCGCGCAGTACCGGGCCGAGTTGCTCACCGGCGACGCCCGCGCGTCGGCATGGGCCACGGCCGTCGACTTCTACGCCGGCTACGAGAGCTACCGGACCAACTGCGCACCCCGCGAGATCAGGGTCTTCCGCCTCCGGCCCATCGGCGCCTGAAAGCGCTGTGTCGCTCAGCCGACCTTGATCGGCACCGTCACCGATTCCGTCGTGGCGGGCAGCCTGGTCATGTCGACCGTCAGGATCTCGCCGCTGTCTTGAGTGCCGTTGGGCAACATCTTGGGCTTGGGTTGAAACGGCGGTGTGTCGGAGGCCAGCCCGGCCAGCCCGAAATCGCTGTCATTGGCGATGATTAACGTGTTTCCGTTGTCGCGGCTGATGAGCCCTTCGATCTTGTCGTGACCGAAGAAATCACCGTTGGGCGATAGGGAACGCACCAGATCTCCGAGATCGAGCTTGAGCGTCTTCGTTGCGACCGTGATCCCGGCGGCCTTCAGCTTGTCGGTGGCCGCCGGGTCGGTGCCGACACCGACGAACGTCTCGATCGGAACACCTTTGATCAGCAGGCCGCCGGCGTCGGCCTGATAGGACGTGCCCGGCACCGTCGAGTGGGGGCCCACGTCGGTGGCCCCGGAAACGTCCGCGAGGTAGATCTTCTTGTTGCCGTTGGGCTGCGGCCGGTCGTCAAGTTCGTCGATCAGGAACGTGGTGGCGCTCACCGCCGCAATCTCCGAGACCCCGACCTGCGTCCGCTGCGGGTCGGCCAACGGGTAGAGGTACTCGTGCACATCGCCGCGGTTGGCGAGATTGATGGTCACGATGCGGGTGACGGGGACTGATTTGGAGGGGCCGACCAAGCCCGGCGTGTTGAGGGCCGCCTGCATGACGCCCACCAGGGCGCCGCCGTCGAGGGTGACGGTCAGCCCCTCCATGCCCTGATTGGGGCCGCGCAGCGAAAGCTCTCTGGGCAGCGTCCCGTCGAACGGCGAAAAGCGTTCCAGCTCTTTGCCATTGGCATCGAAATGCACGATGAACGGGCCGTACTCGTCGGACACCCAGAAGGTACCGTCGGGCATGGCGACCAGGCCTTCGCTGTCCAGGCCGTAATCCGACGGCGCCAGTCGATGGCCGTCGAGGTCCACCAGTGACTCGCCGGTAGACGACTGGGGGTCGATGAGTCCCACCAGGGGGGCGCCGTCCTTGCCGGTCAGCGTGATGATCTGTTCCAGCGACGCCACGCCTTGGGCGAGTTTGAGCTTGGCGATCTGCGGGTGGAAATTGGGTAGCGGAAGCACCTTTTCGCCCGCGGTGCGCCCGTCAACGTTCGGGCCGCGGTCGGCCAGGCCATAGATTTCGTCGGCGCTGCCGGGCACCGGGGCGATGGCAGACCCGTGGGCGTTGGCCTGCACCGCGACCTCGCCGATGATGATCAACGGCGCCTCGTCCTCGGCGTAGAGCCTGACGGCGTGGCTGACGGTAACCGGAAGCTGATCGGTGCCGGTGAACCCGGCATCGGGGGTGTAGATCATGGACCCGTATGCGCCGTATGCGATGGTGCCGTGCGCGGGCTTGCCGAACGCCACCGGCGTCACACCATTGGTGGCGGCCAGCAGCTGGCCCGGGGAAATGGTCAGGACCTTCCCGGCGCCCGCGCTCAATTCCTTCGCCGGTTGCACCAATATCGCGGGCGGGGGCGCCTGCGAGCAGGCGGCCACCGTGATCAATGCCGCGACCGCCCAGCTGGCCTTGCATGACATGCCCGTGAATGCCATGAGCTGATATTGCGCTTCTAGCGCCGCTTATCGCGCACTTTGTACGTCGAGGGCCACGACTTTCGGGACTCGTCTCCGGTGAGCGGCGTTCCCATCCCGCCGACCTTGACGTTGTACGCCTCCTTGCCGGCGCCGACCTCACGATTCGCGTGTTCCTGGGCCAGGTAGTACAGCTCGTCGATGGTGGCTTCGTCGTAGGCGACGAACGAGGTCTCTCGGGCGATGTCGTCGATTCCGATGAGCATGCGGTCGGGCAGCAACCGCGACGCGAGCGCCGCGAGGCCCAGCAGCGAGAACGGAATGACCCAGTAGCAGACGAATGACAACGGAGTCCTCGTGTCGAGGATCGTCGCATTACCATCCACGATCGGCGGGATCGCCGACGACGCCGTCATGCCGGCGAATGTGGCGATCCACAGCCAGGTCAGAATCCTGACGATCCGTCCGAACAGCTCCGTCTTGACGACGTCTTCGGGCTGTTCGGCGGCGGCGACCTCACGCGCGAACGGCTTGCCTATCAGCGCGCTGACGAGCGCGACCAGCAAGATACCGGCGGTGCTCAGCGGCAGTATCCACCGCTGGCTGAACGAGTCGCCGAGCGCGAACGTGAGGACCGCCAGCGCCAAGAATGTTGCGACGGCTCCGATTTGAAGCGGATGCCACAGCATGCCCGCGGCGCGGCCGGTCGCAAACCCGGCGACGGCGATCGCCAGCGCGAGGAGCGCGGCAAGCGCGAACGGGACGTTACCGACCAGCACCCAGTAGACGATCCACGGCGCAAAGCCAAAGAGCATGCCCACGATGGCTCAGTTTATGAGTGACGGTTCGCGGTGCGATCGGCGGGCAAGGGCCCGACCGGGTAGCGGCCGGGCTGGGACCGAGACGAACTCCTACTCCCCCGGTGTATGCCCGCGACAGCTTCTGTGTGCTGCACAGCATTGATGCGCTGCCATTTCTCAACCCGGGCCAGGAAGGCCAGGAGAACCAGGATTGGTGGTCTTGGCGCTGGACTTGCTCAGGTAGTCGGGACAGTAGACCGCCGACGCAATCGCGGTGAACCTGGTGGAGCCGGCGAGGCCAAATCCCGGATTGAGCTGCATCACTTGTTTGATGACGTCGATTTGCCCCTCACCCGAGTCCATCATCTTGCACGCCGTTCTGGCGGCCGCGACGGCACCGGGCCCGTTGCCATAGGTGATGCCGGCTTGGCTGAGTTGGCTCAGAAAGCTCGCATCTTGACCCGGATCGGCGGGGCCCGGGTCGGCGTGCGCCGGCACCGCCCAGCCGATCATGGCGGCCAGTCCGGCGAGCAAAATAGGCAATCGCATCGCTACATCATCGTCTACTTCGACGCGGTTGTCCTGTCGGCTGCGATTCGTCGAACAACAGCGTGCGGGTGATATCAGCGTGGCGAACCTTGCCCGTCCGAAAAACCTCGGGCGCGGAGCTCAGCTGTCAGGCGCCACGCTCATACACCGTCACCCGATCATGTAGACCCCACCATTGAACCGGCAAGTGGGAATCCACTTCGGTCCAATCTGTTTCGAGTATCAGGTGCATCTGATCGTCGCCGGTCTCACCGCCGCGGCCGTCGCCGATGTAGATGACGCGTTTCCCCTCGTACGCCAGCAAGGTGCGCGCGCCGACATCCCGGCCATGGGGCGGCCACGAAATGAACAGCGTCCGGTCAGGGTGGAGTGCGGCCGCTTCGGCGCAGTCCTTCGCGCAGACCTCGGCGTAGAGGTCTTCGCCGTGCCAACCATTGGTGAGCAGCGCCGTACCCGGGTTCAGGTCGTAGCACACGACATCCACACCTACCTGGCCAAGCAGGTAGGCCCAATAACCCGTGCCCGCTATCGGATCGAGCAGGCCGCCGCGAACGTGCTTGGCCACGAAGGCCACCGTATCGGGGTCGGGAACGGCCCAGCAGTACTTCCTGACGAGCCTTACCCGGTTCGGCGAGCGGGCCATGTTCTCTTCCAGGGTTCGGTCCGGACTGAAATAACCGACCACCGGGTTCCCCCCGAGACGCTCATCGGTCTCAACGCAGTCCTTCACGGCCTCCCAATAGGGATTGTTGATGGTCACTCCCGGTACTCCCTCAAGCGGAGGCCCGCCCAGCACTTGGGGCAGATTCCAAGTCGCCGGCGTCGAACATCTCTCGTGCCCATTTTCCCGGTAAATGTGGCTGTGGGTACAAGTGCACCAACGTCTTTGCGCAATTCGAACTGCAATCAGGCTTCGCGCCAACAAACAGGCATTTACCGACCGGCACCTGGGCAGCCTAAGGCTGCGCTGGGCCGACTCTCACTAGCCCCAGTTCCGGCAGCCCGACAGGTGTGGACCGACCGTCAGCGAGTGCGTGGCTCGCCCGTAAAGGACTAGTGCGTCCCGCCTTCAGACATTGCAGCCCAAGGGAGGGTATTAATGTCGTCCGTCGACACGTCGGGGCAGTACGCGTTGTCCGCGATCCTTGTGAAGTCGGCGGCTTTATCCCATGGCAGTCCGGGGTTGGAGTTATGGATCGCCAGAACGATATTCACCATCCTCATGCTGCTGCTGTTCGCCATTGTGCACACCGACTTGCCGGCCGCGATTGCCTTGGCCGGGTCGTCAAAGTTGATACCGGCCGGTCCGAGTGCGGCGATGAATTGGTCATCGGTGCTATCAGCGTGCGCGGGCACGGCCAAGCCGATCGTGGCAGTAACGCCTGCCAGCATCAAGAGGAATCTCATAGCCAACGATGCTCCCAGAGGGGCGATTGGTTCGCATGTCGTCCGGGAAACCGAATTGTTAAATGCGGATGACGCGGTGCGTGGCCGGACACCAGCGAGGCGGCGTTAATCGCCGCTGGGCGGATCGGTGGCGCACGTGTCGATCTCGCCAACAGTTTCGGCGATGCCGGGGTGTCACTGGCGCAGTATCGTTATCCAATGGAATCCAATGGACGAGATGCAGGCATTCGCGGCGGCGGTATATGGGGAGTCCCGCACCGCCGCATGGAACCCTGACGGCGGCGGTGCTGCCGACACCGAGACGGTCACTAAAGCCGCCGCGCCGGGGCTACCGGAGTTGGCGTGGTCGGGCGAACCAGACAGGGAAACGACTCCAGCGGAACCGCCGCAGTCCGCCGACGAGGCCCACGAACGCCTGGCAACACCAGACGACCGG
>Ga0310913_10000198_pt1 | contig 25584 bp, 23 predicted proteins | sample GREbulkMGOX082_FD_203447 | JGI IMG/M metagenome (GOLD analysis project Ga0310913, IMG submission 203447) | Lab enrichment of tropical soil microbial communities from Luquillo Experimental Forest, Puerto Rico - GRE.bulkMG.OX082 | ecosystem: Environmental > Terrestrial > Soil > Tropical forest >...
ATGGCGAACTCGAGATGGGGCGGCGGCGAGAGGTCGAAGCCTGGCTCGATACCGATCCGGCCGCACGCCAACGAATGGCAGCGCTCGCCGAATCAACGCGGCTGTTGCGCCGAGCGCTCGACGAAACCATTCACGAACCGGTCCCCGATCGGCTGATCGCGGCGGCGCGCGGAGAGGCTGCTCCGCGACAATCGAGCGCCCATATCCTCCCGTTCCGCGGGCGGCTGGGCGCTCAGATCGCAGAGCGGCGACCCTGGTGGATTGGGCTGCCGGTTGCTGCTTCTCTCTTCGGCCTCCTCGTCGGCAGCGGCATTGCTTATCTCGGAGTTGGCAAGCTCGCGCAGGACGGCGTAGCCGGCAGGCAGGCTGCGTTCGAGGCGACCGCGGCCAACAACCTCTGGCTCGACAACGCGGCCGGTTATTTCAAGCTCGCTGTCAGCGCCGGCGATAGCCCCCCAGTCGACATCCCGGCAACCGAGGACCCCCGCGAGGCGCTGCAAAAGATCAGCCAGAGCCTGCCACAGGAAGTTCGCCTGCCCAATCTGAAGCCGTGGGGTCTCAACTTCCGCGGCGCTAGGCTCGTCGTCGAGGGAGGCCGCCCGGCAGCGGCCCTCGTCTATACCACCGATAACAAGGCGATCGGTCCCTTGAGCCTGATCATCGGGTCATCGAAACAACCCGATATCTCGCCGACGTTCGACCGCCGTCAGGACGTCAACCTGCTGTATTGGCGGCATCAGGGGCGCGCCTACGCACTCGTCGGCCAGGCCGACATCGGCTACCTCTGGGGGATCGCGAACGATATCGCCTGGCAGCTTGATGCAGTCTGAGTAGGCGGCTGCAAGTTCCACGGGGCCGCCTTTCGCGGGTGAGGGGTTTTTCTCCCTATGCTCCGAAGATAGCTGGTCGATCGCCGGCGGTTTAAGATCGACGCACGTGAACCCGGTAGGGGATTAACTGATGCGGCTGTTGCTCGTCGAGGACAACGAGCGCTTCGCCGTGCTGCTCAAGCGGGGTCTCGCGACGGCCGGGTTCGTCGTCGACGTGTTACCGACGGCGGAGGACGCCGCTGCTGCGTTGCGCGCGAGCCGATTTGACGTTGTCGTCCTCGATCTCGGGCTACCGGACGCTGACGGCCTCGACTTACTGGGCGCGATGCGCCGTCGCCAGGATGCGACACCGGTACTGATCCTGACTGCACGTGGCAGCCTCGAAGATCGCGTCGTCGGCCTGCAAAGCGGCGCCGACGATTATCTCGTCAAGCCCTTTGCCCTTGAGGAGCTCGTCGCCCGCCTGCACGCGTTGCTGCGGCGACCGGGAAATCTCCTCGGCGCTACGCTGAAGCTCGGCAACATCGCTCTCGATACCGAGGCGCGCCAAGTATTTGTCGGCGACCAGCCGGTCTTCCTCTCGGCGCGAGAGATCGCGGTGCTCGAGCAATTATTGCGCCGTAGCGGACGGGTGGTTGCCAAAACCCTGCTCGCAGACAATCTCTACGGGCTATCCCAGGAAATCGGGTCGAACGCGGTAGAAGTCTATGTCCATCGACTGCGCAGGCACTTCGCCGAAATGGGCGCCTCGGTGCAAATACACACCTTGCGCGGCGTAGGCTACCTGATCACCGGGGAGAAATGAGGAATTGAAGTTTCACTCGGTCGTCTCGCGGATCATCGCGCTCCATCTGGTGGCCATCGTCGTCACGTCGATCTGCATGCCGCTCGCGCTTTATATGATGCTCAACTACGCGGCACAGGAACTGCACCACCGGGCATTGCGCGAACGGGCGGCCGAGATCCTGCGCTACCTCGACAGAGGGCCGGACGGAGCACCGCGGCTTTCGCTGCCTGCGGCCTTGGCCGAGTTCTATTCCGAAGCCTACGGGCGTTCAGCCTATGCGGTACTTGATCCGGGTGGCCGCGTGCTGTTCTCGTCCGTGGCAGGTGACCGCGCGATTACCCGCGTCCGGCCCCAAGCAAGGCCGTTCGAGTATTTCGCGCTGCACGGCGGAGGCACTGAAATATTCGGGGTGACCGTCACGGCGGATATCGGCGGACAGCCCCTGATACTTCAGGTATCGGAAGACCTCGGGCACCGCGACGTGCTAATCGACGATATCGTCGCCGAGTTCTTCGGCCGAGTGGGTTGGATCACTGCGCCCATTCTTCTGCTGCTGCTGGTCATCGACGTCGTCATCTTCAGACGCGCGCTGAGGCCGATTATCGCGGCCTCGGCGCTGGCCGAACGAATCGGTCCCGCCCGCACCGAGCTGAGACTGCCGGAAGAAGGGATGCCGCGGGAAGTGGTGCCGCTGGTTCACGCCGTAAATCAAGCGCTCGACCGACTTGAGGAGGGTTTCCGCGGGCAGCGTGAATTTACTGCAGACGCCGCTCATGAGCTGCGCACGCCGCTCGCGATCCTGCGCACTCAGATCGACATGATCCCCGATCGCGAACTTGCAAAATCTCTGCGCGACGACATCGAGAGTATGAGTCGCCTGGTGAACCAACTTCTCGACATCGCCGAGCTCGAGACGTTTGTAATCCGCGAGGACGAGATCGCCGACCTGACCGCGATCGCGACCGAGGTCGCTGCTTACATCGCTCCGCTGGCGCTATCCCACCACAAGACCGTCGCAGTTACCGGTGCCGACCATCCAGTGCCGGTTCGCGGCAATGTCGACACCCTCGGCCGCGCTGTCCGCAATCTTGTCGAGAACGCGCTGGCACATACGCCGCCGGGTACCACGGTCGAGATCTCAGTCGGTGCCGCGGGCGAGGTAAGTGTCATGGATCGTGGCCCCGGCGTTCCGAGCGCCGAACGCGAGCAAATCTTCCAGCGTTTTTGGCGGCGCGACCGTCGCCGGGCGGGGAGTGCCGGGCTCGGTTTGGCGATCGTGAAGCGTATAGCCGAAATGCACGGGGCCACAGTCAGCGTGGCGGATCGGCCGGGCGGCGGCGCCGTCTTCATGATCCGTTTCCCCGGTGTGATAAAGGCCGCTGCTACCACCGAACACCAGCTCGAAATTGCGCTCTGACCACCGGCTTCAAGTTTTCCAGCCAACGCACAGCGGACGATTGCCTGGACGGATTCGACCGTATCGGTCATGATCTTCGGGCCGCTGTGCGACTGGCTTCCCCCACACACCGACTTCGAAGAACCGTAAGAGGGCTGGACAATGGTTGCTATCGAATCCACCCCGGAAATGGCGACTGCGGTCTATGCAACAATGGCGCGCAACCTTGCGGTGGTTCGCCGCCGATTGCACCGGCCCTTAACTTTGGCCGACAAGATACTCCTCGGACATCTCGATGACCCGGAAGGCCAGGAGCTCGAGCCCGGCAAGAGCTACCTACTGACCCGCCCCGACCGCGTCGTTTTCCAGGACGTACTAGGGCAGACCGGTCTGCTCCAGTTCATGCAGACGCGGCGCGATAAGGTCGCCGTGCCGACGACGGTGCATTGCGACCACCTGATTCAAGCCCGTCACGAGGGGGGACAGGATCTCCGCGAGTCTCTCGCCGAGAACCGGGAGGTCTACGATTTCCTGCGCTCGGCCGCGGCCAAATACGGCGCCGGCTTCTGGGGGCCGGGCGCCGGGATCATCCACCAGGTCGTGCTCGAGCAGTACGCCTTCCCCGGGGAATTGATCATCGGCACCGACTCGCACACGCCCAACGCCGGCGGGCTGGGGGCCTGCGCCGTCGGGGTCGGCGGCGCCGACGCCGTTGAAACGATCGCCGGGCTGCCGTGGGAGGTGCTCTACCCGCGTCACATCGCGGTCTTTCTGACCGGCAAGATGAGCGGTTGGACCGCACCCAAGGACGTGATCCTCTTCGTCGCCGGGGCGCTGACCGTATCCGGGGGCACCAATGCCATCGTCGAATATATCGGCCCGGGTGCGCGTACGATCAGCGCCACCGGCAAGGCGACGATCACCAACATGGGCGCCGAATTGGGCGCCACGACCTCGATCTTCCCAGCCGACGAGCACATGGCGAAATATCTGCACGCCACCGGGCGCGGCAATCTGGTGCCGCCAATGGACACCAACCTCGAATTGCTGCGGCCCGACCCGGAGGTCGAGGCCGACCCCGCAAAATTCTACGACCGGGTCGTCGAGCTCGACCTCTCGAAGCTCGAACCCTATATCGTCGGGCCGCACTCCCCTGATCGGGCGCGGCCGGTCTCTATGCTCGCCCCTGAGGTCAAAAACACGAAGAACGGTTTTGTTGACGAGATTTCTACGGCGCTGATCGGCAGCTGCACCAATTCCTCCTACGAGGATATGAGCCGTGCGGCGGAGGTGGCCGAGCAGGCCAAGGCACACGGCTTGAAGGCCGCCGTGCCGTTCATGGTAACGCCGGGCTCGGAGCTGGTGCGCGCGACGATCGAGCGCGACGGGCAGATGCGGTCGTTGCAGGACATCGGCGGCACCGTGCTTGCCAATGCCTGCGGCCCGTGCATCGGGCAATGGCGCCGCTCGACCGAGGAATCCGAGAAGCCGAATACGATCGTGACCTCCTACAACCGCAACTTCCCCGCGCGCAACGACGGCAAGGCAACGACGATGAACTTCATCGGCAGCCCTGAGATCGTCACCGCGATGGCTTTTGGGGGGCGGCTGTCGTTCAACCCGTTGGCCGACACCTTAACCGGCAGTGACGGCAAGCCGTTCCGCTTTGACCCGCCGAAGCCTGCGCCCGAGGTGCCGGCGCGCGACTTCGATCACGGCCACGCGACGTACATAGCCCCGCTCAAGGACGGCAGCGGCATCGAAATCAAAGTCGACCCGAACAGCGAGCGGCTTCAGGTCATGCAGCCCTGGCCAGCCTGGGACGGCAAGGACTTCCTCGACATGCCGGTGCTGATAAAGACCAAGGGCAAGACCACGACCGACCACATCTCGCCGGCCGGGTATTGGCTGCGTTTCCGCGGCCATCTCGACAAGTTCAGCGAGAACATGTTCATGGGCGCGATCAACGCCTTCAGCGACGAGGCTGGCAAAGGCATCGATGTCGTGAGCGGGGAGAAGAACCAGCCGATCGCCAAAATTGCCCGCCACTACAAGGCGCAGGGAATCAAGTGGGTGGCCGTCGGCGACAGCAATTACGGCGAAGGCAGCAGCCGCGAACATGCGGCATTGTCCCCGCGTCTGCTCGGCGGCGCCGCAGTGATCGCCCGCAGCTTTGCACGCATTCACGAGTCCAATTTAAAAAAACAGGGCTTGTTGGCGCTGACCTTCCAAGACCCGGCGGATTATGAGCGCATCCGTGCCGACGACCGGCTGAGCCTGGTCGGATTGGCCGGGATGGAACCCGGAAAGCCGGTCGAATGCCGCGTCAAACACGCGGACGGCACCGGCGAGATGCTGCGGCTCGACCACACTTTCAGTGCCTCCCAGCTGGAGTGGTTCCGCAAGGGCTCCGCGCTGAACCTGTTTCACCAATGAGTGAGCGCGATCCCGCTCCCTAGACTGCTGTAGCGCGCCGCGGCGCGATCCCTGTTTCAGGTCGCGGCGTACCGGCAAACGGTCACCGCCAATGCGTTTGGCTCACCGCATCATGAATTTGTCCAATTTCGCTCATAGCGAATCGGAGATTCACCGTCATTTGGCAAAGTCGCGAGACCCGATGATCTTCCGACCCGCTCTGATTGCTTGGGCATCTCCTGGGCAGCAGGATGTGCAGGCTCGACCGTACCGGTGTGATCCATTCGACCTCGTCCGGGATCGGATCCGGCAGCAGCGCGGCTTCACTCTGCTCGAGCTTCTCGTTGTCCTCGCCATCCTCGGGCTGCTGATTGGCCTTGTGGCGCCGGCAGCGCTGCGCCAGCTCGAATCCTCCAAAGAGAAGATTGCCCACCAGTCGATCGAGCGCATCGCCGGCGTGCTCGACATCTATAAGCTCGATGTCGGGGTCTATCCGACGACGGAACAGGGTCTGCTTGCCTTGATCGCGCGTCCTTCCGGGGTCGCCCGCTGGAACGGGCCCTATCTCAAGGGAGAAAACGTCCCGGAAGACCCGTGGGGCAGACCCTTCATTTACCACAACCCGAGCCAGCGCGCCGGGCACGATTACGATCTCTACTCGCTGGGTCGAACCGGGCAGCCCGGAGGCACCGGTGACGCGGCGACGATCTACAACGAGTAGCCGGCGGATGTCCGGGCACCCTCCAGCTAGCCATAAGCGGCAACATTCGTCAGTAGCCTGCCCCGCCTGGTGAACGGCACTCTTGCCGCTTAGCATTGCCGGACGCATCCCAACAATCCCGTGAATACCCGTGTCACCGGCGGATGAACGAAATGCCTGCCATCCGTGCGACTCTACCAAGCGCGCGCCGATTGGCGATCAGCGTCGCTACCATCAAGAACCACATGCTCTGCATTCTGTAAAAATGCAGTAAGTCGCACGCCGCCCGCCTTCTCCCGCTTTGCAAGCGGCTGTTACTCCGATCACTGGTGCGCGTCATGCGCGTTGCGGAACTGGCCTGTTAGGGAATGTCTGAACAAGAGGTCGGCGCGCGGCTAAGGGGCATGGAATTTTTCTCAGCCGGCAATGGTACGGGTGATGGGCGTTTTGGTGACGCACTGGGGGTGGATGTGCGGGTTTGCCGGACTGATGCGGACCGACACTACGCCTGCTGGCTGCGCAGCAGATGCCGGCGTGCCATGAACAAATTGACCAGCGCAGGTCACAAGCAGGCGATGAGCGTTCTTCAGCCCGCGATAGCGCACTTTGGCGAAGCCGAACACTCGCTTGATGACCCCGATCGAATGTTCGACCCTGGCCCGCACTTTGGACTTGGTACGATTTTTCTCCCGCTCGACCTCGTCAACGACGCCGCGGTGACGGTAGCGGCGATTGGTGAAGTCCTGGGCCCCTGGGGCGTGCTGGCGGATCACCGCCCGCTGGCCGCGGTAGGCCTGATCGCCCCACACGCGGGTTTCGTGGCCATGCAATAGCACCGTGCTGTCGGCGGCATTGGCTGGGGTGGCGACCACCGCATGGATCAACTTGTTGCGGCTGTCGACGCCAAGATGCGCCTTCATGCCAAAGTACCCCTGATTGCCTTTCTTGGTCTGATGCATCTCGGGATCGCGCGCCTTGGCGGCATTCCTCGTCGACGACGGTGCATTGATGATCGTGGCACGATCGTCCCCCTCGCGATCTTCAACCCCTGGCCGTGAGATGTCGATGTACCTCATCGAAAAGCTGCCAACCCAGATCGTGCTGTTCGAGCAGATGGCGGAAGCGACACACCGTGGTCTCGTCAGGCACCGGTTCGCCACCCAGATCGACGCCGACAAAACGCCGCATCGCCAGCGAATCATAGAACGCCTCCTCCACCGCCGGGTCCGACAGATTGAACCACTGCTGGAGAAAATAAATCCGCAGCATCCGCTCGACCCCGACCGGCGGGCGGCCATTGCCCCGCTTGGGATAGACCGGTGCGATCAACCCGCACAGCGCCGACCACGGAACCACCGCACCATCTCAGCCAGAAACACCGCCCGCCGCGTCGTCTTGCCGTAACGTTCAAACCCTGCCGTGGCCAGCGTCATCTGCTTCATTGATCCAACCCACACGCACTATCTCAGTCTTCTATTTATCATAACACGATCATTGGCCGGAGGGCTTTTGCAGAGGTTCCTTAACATTATACGGCAATTTACGCGGCCATGTACTAGTGCGGATGCGGCGCGGGCCTTTAAACTGGGTCGCTGACGACGGGCCAATTAAAGCCACGAGATCGCGTATCCAGCCGAGCACCAGAGGCACCAGAAAATCGGCTGCGATCATCCGGTGCAGAGTTTCGGCGACAGGTTCGAATCGTGGCGCTTCTAGTCCTATCGGTCGCCTGCATCGGCAATCGCCGTGTTTTGTCGGTCCTGCACGAGACTGCACTAGGGTGCTTGGATCGAGGCAATTGCGTTCCCCACGGGTGCGCGTGTACTGCGGTTACTTCTTCTGTTAACGCCGTCCGCCACCATTGCTGCATCTGCCGAAAACGCGCATCTTGTCGCCGCAAGATCGGTCATCGAGGGAATGCTGGATTAATGTTCCGAGCGCTTGCCCGGCCCCCGTGGAGGGCCGCCGACCCAGTCGAGAGCGCAGCGCATTGCGGCGTCGAGTTCAGGCTCCTTTTAGCGTGCGCAAGGGTGGTCGTTCCGAAGCAAGAAGACTATGCTGCTATCCGGCGGATCCTTGACTCCGACATCAATTGGACCCTCTTCGCCCGGAAAGCAGCCAACCATGGTCTGGCAGGCCTAGCCGGGAATACGTTGGCCCGCGTTGCACCGGGCCTGATGCCCGACGATGTGCTTGAGGCCTTGGGCTTGAACATTCAACGTACGCGTACGCGAAATGGTGTGCTTTTCGGTGAGTGTGCGCGGATAATCGAGACGCTCGCGAAAAACGGTATCGAAGCCATTCCATTCAGGGGCCCCGTGCTTGCATTGCAGGCCTATGGTGATTTTGGCCTTCGCGAGCCAAGTGACCTCGATCTCCTTATCCGTGAGCGCGACCTCGCTTCCGCCGTCGCCATGCTGGGCAGATTGGGATACCTGCGCCAAGAAGACTTGTCAGTGGCACAACTTGATCTGACCCACCGAATCCAAGGCCGCGAAATCCTAATCCAAAAAGCCGCGGAATTTACCATCGGGGTGAACACGCGCCTGACTCCGATGAACATGGCCCTCGGTATAGACTATGTCGGTCTATGGGCGCGAGCTGGCCGTATTACGTTGATCGGCCAGTCGATACCGGCACTGGCGCCGGAAGACGAGTTGATCGCGTTAGCGATCTATGGAAGCAAAGAACTGTGGTGGAACATCAAGACGGCGTGCGATTTTGCTGTATTCATTACGTCACACCCACGGCTTGACTGGACCGCCGTTGCGGCGCGTGCGACCGCGCAAGGTTGCCGGCGAATGGTCTTACTGGCAACTGCGCTGGCGCACGGATGTTTCGACGTTGTCGTTCCGGAATCGATCGTCGCCACGGAACAGACTGACCCGATTATCGCGCCGATGGTCGGGCGCATAATGGCGCATTGGCAGGCTGACAAGCCCATCGTGCCGCCGAGCAACAAGACGCTGTCAATGGATCGGCGGCAACTGCACGACGGGGTGGCGCGCCAGGGCCAGTATATTTTCCGAGCATTATTCTCGCCGGGGCCTTACCACGTAGCACGAATTCGGCTGCCTGGAAGACTGAGCTTCGCCTACGTCCCCATCAAAATTGCGGACGACTTCGTCGCGACGCCGCTACTCCGCATTTATCGGAAAATGCGCGCGCAAAGGGGACGCTTGCGGCAGCTTCTCAGAGCTGCCGCTTTTGCCAGGGGCGCGGCTCCAGCCGAGGTGGAGCAGGGCGACCGCCCCCCGCAGAAGGCGACTGAGGATATGAACCCCGTGCTGGCTGCACATCCTATAGCCAATACGGAAGAAGCGAGCACATGGGTCAACCACGCGCGAAGTTTGGAGGCAGCTGGGCGCTTTGCTGAAGCGGTCGAGGCAAGCGATCGCGCGTTGGATCTCGACCCTGCGAATTTGAATGCGATGGATATTGGCGTTCGATTACGAATCGAGAGCTGCGATTGGCGTAGACGCGAGGACGACAGACGGTGGCTCACCGACTGCTCGGCGCAATTACTTTCTCAGGTTCTGAGAAGCTGTATTGACGATTCTAGAGTGGAGGGCCTCGCACTTGAACGGCTCCGCGCGAGAGGATACCCGCAGCGACCACAGCCGTTATGGCAAGGCGAGCACTATAGCCACGACAAGGTCCGCATCGCCTATATCTCGGGCGTCGATTTCCAGGATCCCACGGGTTGGTCGATCGTCGAGGTTTTCGAGCATCATGACAGGGCGCGCTTCGAGACAACCGGGATTTCGCTCGGTCCCCACAAGACGAGCGCGTTCCACAGACGAATCGAAGGGGCGTTTGATTGCTTCATTGACGCGCAGACCATGAGCAATTCTAAGGTCGCCGCGACACTCCGGGAGTTGGAGATCGATATTGCAATCGATCTAAGCGGCTACTCATCAGAGGGAGCGAGGAGCATCCGAGTTCTTGCCTCACGGCCGGCGCCCGTGCAAGCGAATTTTCCATCGAATTGTGGCACTATGGGTGCATCATTCATCGATTACATCATCGCTGATCGCATCGTTATCCCCGAAGCGCATCGGATGCATTTTTTCGAAAAAGTGGTCTATCTGCCTCACAGCTTCCTGCCGAACGATAGAAAACGTCCGATCGGAGACACGCCGAGCCGGATCGAAGCAGGATTGCCAAATACGGCCTTTGTCTTTGCCTCCTTCAATCTTACGTATAAGATCACTCCTGAGATGTTCGACATTTGGATGCGCCTCTTGCGCGGCGTCGAAAACAGCGTTTTGTGGCTGGTTGAGCGCAATACTAGCGCGTGCCTCAATCTGAGGCGTGAGGTCAGGGCGCGGGGGGTCGACCCCGATCGGCTTATCTTTACGCCGCCGATGTCGCCAGCGAGGTATATGGCGCGCCTCAGGCTAGCGGATCTTTTTCTCGATACGCTGCCGCACAATGCGGGTGCGACGGCGAGCGATGCGCTTTGGGTAGGCCTGCCGCTTTTGACCTGTGTTGGCAATAGCTTTGCGGGGCGCACTGCAGCGAGCGCGCTCAAGGCGACTGGCCTGCCGGAGCTGGTGACGAACTCGCTGACCGATTATGAACAGCTCGCGCGGACGCTAGCGCGCAATCCCCCACAGCTCGCGGCGATAAGAACGAAACTCCAGCAACATCGCGACACGGCGCCGTTCTTCGACGCCGCGCGCTACACGCACTATCTCGAAACTGCCTACACGACTATGTGGGAGCGTTCGGAATCGGGATTGCCGCCGGCGGGTTTCGCGGTGGAAGCGGCGTAAATAGGTTTGATAGCCGAGTGTGGCTTGAAACGCGCCTGCTCCCCCATCCCGCCTGGCGAGGCGCCCGATGCTGCCCCGCCGGGTGACATGACGTAGTGTCGTAAACCGCCTTGACCGATTTGACCGCGAAGACCCAGCCGGCGCACAGCATCGGTCGATTCGCGTGGTGCGTGCTGATCCTTCGGGCCCCTTGTGCCACGTGGGGAACCAAACCCCGGGGCATTCGTTTGACAGATGCTTTGGTAGGGGAAATTGATTTAGAGTTTGTCCCACCGTCGGAGAAGGGCGTCGTCCGGGGTCTCGGCTCGGATGTTATGTGGGGAAAGAAGGACATGACAAAGCGTTTAATTGCCTGTGGTGGGATTGCCGCGGGATTGATATTGGCCCTGACGAGCTGCACCAACCCCTACGACCCCGCGCAGCGCGCGGTCGGCGGCGGGCTGCTCGGTGCCGGCGCCGGAGCCGCGATAGGCGGTGCGGTGGGCGGCGGACATGGCGCGGCACTCGGTGCGGCGATCGGCGGAGCGACAGGCGCCCTCGGCGGCGCTGCTACGACGCCGCCACCCCCACCGCCCCCTGCCTACTACGGACCGCCTAGCGGTTATAGCCAAGCCGCGCCGGGTTATGGTTACCCACCGTCCGGTTACGGGCAACCGGCACCAGGCTATGGCTACCCGCCCTCTGGTTACGGGCAACCGGCGCCAGGCTACGGGTATCCACCTCCGTCCTACTAGCCGACCGGTTAGCTCTCCGGCTGCGGTGCCTTGATCTCCTCGGCGAGGCGCCGCACCAAGGCTTGTTGAGCAGGCTTCTCCGTCGGGATCGAGGTCTCGATGATTCGCGGCGCGCTGGGTTTGACTCGCGGCACCGGCACCGTTCCTGCGGGCCCCTGACCCGCACCAAAGGACGGGCTCGTCCCGCAGGCATCACCCGATGTCTTGACCACGGCCTTGGGTTCGGCACCGGTACCGAGGTTGGAATAATACATAGTCCTGGTGCAGCTACCGGCGCTCGAGGTCACCGAGGTGACCACGACACCCGAGACTTGGCCAGGTCCGAGCTGCGGCATGACGGCCTCTACCGTGGGGCTTGGTCCGACCAACCAGACCGGCGCATCGGCCGGCGCCTGTGCAGAAGCTATGAGCCGCGCGACGGCAGCCTGCTGGTCAACAATGAGGCGGTCGGTCCATAGCGACCGCGGCATCACGACATCGAAGCCCTGTGCTGCCCAGAGCGCCGGATCGCGGGTCGCAGCGTCACTGAAATCGACCGGGCCCGGCAGAAATACGAGGACCGCAGCAGGTGCGGCGCCACGAGTCGGGTAAATCCCCGGTTCGGGTATGGTGGCGGCAACAGCAGCCGGAGGCGGACCTGCCTGTGGAGGCAGAGCGGTGTAACCGCCTGCACAGCCAAGCAATGGCACCGCTGTGAGACAACATCCGAGGATCGAGCCGAACGGTTTCCACATCGAAGCCTCTCCTCTGATAATCGATCCGGCGGACCCGAAAATTCCTCCCGATTTAGGCGATTTCTTGGCTCAGATCAGGCGGAAATGCCGCAAAACCTCATACCCCGAGCTCCTCGAGCCGGGGCAGCACCACCTTGCTGAACAGCGTGAGGTTGGCAACCGTCTCCTCGTGGCTCAGCAAGCCGCCCTGACCCATCATCAGCAGGTGCCCAAAGCCGCCCACGTGGTCGTAAAAGGCCCGCAGCTGGTCGAAAACGTCATCCGGCGTTCCGGCGAATGAGAGGCCGGCATCGATGGCGTCATCGACGGTCATCTTGCGCGGATCGATCGCGCAACCGTCGCGGGATTGGATGCGGCCGGCGCGAAACCCGGCGCCACTCGTCCGCAGGGCTTGCGCACTCTGCGCCACCGAGGCGTAGCCTGGCGGATTCATGAACTGCGGCGCCACGATGCCCGAGGTGCGGCTGTAATCAAGGATCTGGTCGGCGCGACGCCGGCCTTCCTCGCGGGTGTTGCCGACCCCGATCAGCGCCATATAGGCGAGCCGCTGAGGCGTCATCAGACGGCCAGCTTCGGCCGCCCTCTTGCGATAAGCCTCGAAGATCGGGGGCGTGCGCACCCAGCCGGTGTTGAGCACGCCGATGGTCATGCCGCGCTCTGCCGCCTCGGTGGCACTGCCAGGGCTGCCAACCGGCATCCAGACCGGCGGGTGCGGCTCTTGCCATGGCCGGGGCCAGACATTGACGGAACGATAATGAAAATGCGTCCCCTCCCAGTTGAACGGGCCGTCATGCGTCGTCATGGCCTTCAAAATCAGGTCGTGGGCCTCCCAGAAGCGCTCCGTCAGATCGGCGGGGTTGGTGTTGGCGGGCGAGATTTCGAACGGTACCCCTTTGACAAAGCCCATTTCGATGCGGCCGCGCGAAATGACGTCGAGCATCGAATATTCCTCGGCGACCCGGATTGGATCGTTGCGATTACCGATCGGCATGCCGAGCGCCAACAGTCGAACCTTCTTTGTCTCGCGGGCGAGGATTGCCATTGGGATCGTGCACACCGAATCGGCGCAGGTCGCGGTGGCATGGTGCTCGTTGGTCATGATGTTGATGCCGAGCTCGTCGCACAGCGCCCATTCGTCCAGGTAACGGTGGTAAAGATCGGCGCCGATTTTGGGGTCGTAGAGCCGGTTCGGAACGACGACGCGGTACGAATCCTTCAACTCGGGCCAAGCCGGGTGATAAGCCATCTCGCTGAAATGCCACACTTTCATCTTTCCACCTCCGCGCGCACGAACCGTTCGATTGCATCGGCGACCGCCTCGGGCTGCTCGATCTGCGGGTAATGCCCGGCCTCTCGGATGAGCTCGAAGCGGGCATCGGGCAGTGACCGGCAAAGCTTCTCGCCGTAATCGGGCGACACGATGCCGTCGCTTTGACCCCAGATGACCAAGGCCGGCACACGCACGCGGTGCAGCCATCTGCGCAGGCCGGGATCGTGCATGTAAGGGCGCCAGCCGTAGAGCGCAGTTGCCGCCCGGTCGCTCGCGATCGAAGCAGCCTCGTCATCGTCGAGGGTGGCGTAATCGGGTGCGGCGCTCGCCGGTTCATAAAATGTCCGCCGCAGAACCTCCTCGGCCGGAAGCGCGTAGATATCGGCGATGTCCCGCAGCTCGCGCCCGCCGAACTTGACGCCGAGCGTGTCGATCAGCACGAGCCGGCCCACCCGCTCCACCGAGCGAACGCTCATTTCAAGCGCGAGCCAGCCGCCGAAGGAAGAGCCGACGAGCACGACCTCTTTGAGGTGCTGCCGGTCGAGCAGGTCGAGGTAGAGAAAGGCGAGGTCGTGGACAGAATGGAACCCGTCCGGCCGCTCGGATCCGCCAAACCCGGGGTGGCGCGGGATCAGAACCCGCCAATGCCGTGCCAGCCTGTCTAAGAAGCCTCGGTTTTGTGCGAAATAGTCGCCGCCATGAAGAAACAGCAGCGGCCTGCCAGTCCCCGCCGTCGACACCTCAAGCCGGACATCGCCGATTTGGATGACCCCCATATCAGTCCTTTCTCTGTACCCAAGGAACTATCGTTATCCCGCAGCACATGCTCGCGGAGATTTATTCCCCGCTGCGGCGTTTTGTCCTAAGCTGATGTGCTGTAGCGGTCGCTCCGGCAACCGCGCTAAGGTTCTGCGAGGCCTAAGATGAACGTCGAAACAATCCTGCACCACAAGGGAAGTGCTGTAGCGACAATCCGACCCGACGACACCGTCGGGGCGGCAGTCGACGTGCTGGTCTCCCGCAATATCGGCGCTCTCGTCGCCAGCGAAGACGGCGAAAGGGTCGATGGCATCATCTCCGAGCGCGACATTGTCCACGCCCTCGCCACTCATGGTTCAGGTCTGTTGTCGCTGACCGTCGCGGAGGTGATGACACGGCCCGTAATCACCTGCGAGCCGACCCAGAGCATTGACGAACTGATGGCGGAAATGACTAATCGCCGCATCCGCCACTTTCCGGTGGTGCGGAACGGGCGGCTCTGTGGCATCGTCAGCATCGGCGACGTGGTCAAAAACCGCCTCGACGAGATCGAATACGAGGCAAAATCGCTGCGTTCGTTCATCGCGGGCGGCTGAGCCGAGCCGCGACCGGGTGCTGGGACGGCCGCCGCCGAGGAGACTTCGCGCAGCGCCATGCTGGATTACCAGATTTTCGAGGCCGGCGATGTCGTCCTGCAATCAGGGCTGACTTACCGCCGAGCGCGCCTTGCCTATAAAACCTACGGCGCACTAGGTAGCGAAAAGTCCAACGTCATCGTCTACCCGACCTCCTACGGGGCGCAGCATTACGACCTCGAATGGGCGATCGGCGAAGGCAAGGCACTCGACCCGTCAAAGTACTTCATCATCATCCCGAACATGTTCGGGAACGGGCTCTCCTCCTCGCCGAGCAACACGCCGGCGCCGTTCGATCGCGCGCGTTATCCGTATTTCACGATGGCCGACAATGTGCGGGTCCAGCAGAGGCTGCTGCAGGAAGTTTTCGGGATCGAGCGGGTGAGGCTCGTCTACGGGTTCTCGATGGGCGCGCAGCAGGCGTTTCACTGGGGGGCGCTGTTCCCCGATCGGGTCGAGCGCATTGCGCCGATCTGCGGCTCGGCGAAGACCTCGCCGTACAATTTTGTCTTCCTCGAGGGGGTCAAGGCGGCATTGACAGCCGATCCGGCCTGGCAGGACGGCTGGTTTGCGACGCCACCGACGCGCGGCTTCCAGGCGATGGGGCGTGTCTATGCCGGCTGGGGTTTGAGCCAAGCCTTCTACCGAGAGGAGACATGGCGCAAGCTCGGCTATTCTTCGCTGGAAGACTTCCTCGTCGGCAATTGGGAGGCCGGGTTCCGTCGGCGCGACGCCAATGATCTGCTCGCGATGCTGTGGACCTGGCAGCACGCCGACATCAGCGCCAACGAGATTTACAACGGCGATTTCGGCGCCTCACTCGGCGCGATCACCGCCGACGCTATCGTCATGCCGTCAGAGACCGATCTCTACTTTACCGTCGAAGACAATCGGCGCGAAGTCGCCCTGATGCCAAGGGCCGAACTGCGGCCGATCCCGTCGATCTGGGGCCACCGTGCCGGCAACCCGGCGCAAAACCCGGAAGACGCGAAATTTATAGACATCGCGGTGCGCGAACTTCTGGCCCGCTGAGGTGTATTTATTGTCATCAAGGAGGGCTGAATCATGAGTGCTGACACGGGTGGCGTCTCTGGTACATCGCACGACAATCTGGCGAAGGATCTGTCCAGCCTGCGCCAGGACATGGCGAAGATGCAGGAGATCCTTTCGAAGTTTGTCTCGGAAGCGGGCGGACAGGCGGCACGGACCGCGCGCAACGTCGGTCACACGGTCGCCTCGCAGGTAGGGTCGACGGCCAGCGGTCTCGCCAGTACCGGTTCTGATATGGCGGCATCGGCGACGCAGCAGCTCAAGACCTTTACCAATGAACTGGAGGACATCGCCCGAAAGAACCCACTCGGGGCGCTTGCCGGCGCTCTGGTTATCGGCGTCGTAATCGGGCTTATCGCGCGCGGGCGTTGATGCTGCGGGCGTTGTCGCGCGTTCTGGGTGTGAACCTCGACCGGAAGCTCGCGCAACTCCATGGCCGATTTGACGAGCTCACAACAAGAGCCATCGCTCACGCTACCGAGCAGGTCAAGGAAACCGGTTTAACTGTCGGCCTTCTGCTCATCGGAGCGATCGCCACTCTGCTGACTTTAATCGTGGTTCTCGCGGCTCTCTATCTCTGGGTGGACACCTATCACGGGCCGTTCGTAGCGCTGGCCGTAGTAGGCGCAGTAACAGCGTCACTGGCGGCCCTGATGTTCGTCTTGGCTTACCGGCGCGCGAGGCGCCAACCGGTGCCTGCTCCCCTCTACCTCAACCCGGCCGCGTCGCCGGCGCCATCGGCTTCATCGCCCGTATTGGTGTCTGCCGCACTGCCTCCGCTGCCCCCGAACGCCTCCTTGTTCGATCACTTGACGCACCGGTTCTCCACGCGGGTAGCTGCCGCCAGCGACGAAGCCCTCGATGCCGCAATTCACGCGATGCGCACCAGCTCGCGACCCGCTCTTTTCGGTACATTGGCGGCCGTCGCCCTGGTCGGCGTGCTGATCGGCCGTCGTCGGTGACCGTCGCCAGCTGACCAACTACTCGAATAGGGGCGCTCCCGGCCTCGAGAGTGACGTTGGTAGCCAAGGCTTAGCATACCTCGTCATCAGCTCCCGATAGACCCACAACGCAGTGCTAACCTTTCGTCGGCGACCAGCCATAAGCCTTGGCGCAGGCGCCGCCCATCAGCATAGCCCGCTCGGTGTCGCTCAGGCGGTCAGTCTTAACAAAGGGTTCGACGGCCTGCTCGTAGTTGACGACGGCGAAGGCGCGCGTCCAGTCCGTCCCCCATAAGCAGCGATCGAAACCCCAGGCATCGAACACTCGGGCGAGCGGGTCCCAGATGTCCGGGAAAGGATATGGCTCCTGGGACAGCGTGCAGGCGCCGCTGACCTTGATCACCGCGTTCGGGCGCTTGGCAAGTTCCAGTACCTTCGGGAGGTCGGCCCAGGGCTGCGGCGGCGCCGGCGGGACGCGCGGTTGCAGGATGGCCAGATGGTCGATAATGAAGCGCGTATCGGGATGGCGGTCGATCAGCGCGCTGCCCGCATCCACATTGCCCCAGAACAGGACGTTGACCGGAAAATCATGGCGAGCGGCCGCGCGGGCAATCCGGTCGAGGCCCGGGTCGTCCGGCGCGCGGTTTGCCTCCTTTGTCAGCATAATGCGGATGCCGATGGCGCCCGGCGTCTTCTTCCAGTCGGCAATGACATCGGCCACCGCCGGATCGTCCGGGTTGACCGGCTTGACGAGCGCGAACCGACCGGGATGGGCCTGTTGCACTTCTACCGCATAGCTGGCGTCATACTGGTACATGGAAAAGGCGGAGATGAAGATCGCGCCGTCGACGCCGACCTTGTCCATCGCCGCCACCATCTCGTCACCCGTGACGTGATCGGGCCAGTTCGGCACGCTGTGCCAGGGCCGTTTCGGGGTGTTCGCCTCATAGACATGAACCTGGGAATCGATGATCGTCATCGGGAAGCTCCTCTGTGCCGTGCGAGTTTGGCGATCACAGCGGGTTCGTGTCCAGAGGGTCCAGGCTCCGTGCGTTGCTGGGCCATGAGCGGCTCCCGAACGACGGCGATAGTAAACTCGCCGCAAGGGGCGCGATCGATCTAAGTCTTTCCGCCTCGTGCACCGGCGTCAGGCCGGGCCGATGAAACGGGGAGCATGCTTCTCGGCAAGCGAGCCACGTATCGCCGCGGCGCTACGACCACCATATCAACGCGTCGGCTGCCGCAGCCAGTCCTAAGATGAGCCGAGCCAGTGGCGCTATGCGGTATGCATCTGTATATTTACGGCCCTGCGGAAGGCGACGCCTGCTAGGTCGGGACGTAATCGGAAATGAAACCTAAGCTCTTCATTGGCTCATCGACCGAGGGAAAGGACATAGCAGATGCCATCCATACTAATCTGCAAAACGAGGCCGAATGCACGCCCTGGCCCTATGGTGTATTTGGGCTTTCCGAGGGTTATATCCAGAGCTTGATCGAGCAGGTAAATAGATCCGATTTTGGCGTTTTCGTGTTCTCGCCGGAAGATGCTGTGAAGATACGAGAAAAGCTGTTTTCGGTACCGCGAGACAACGTCGTATACGAGCTAGGTCTATTTAGCGGCGCTCTTGGAGCGGAACGTTGCTTTTTCGTTACTCCACAAGATACCGATATACACCTACCTAGCGATCTGTTGGGGATGACGGCTGGAGGGTACGAGACAAAGCGGCAGTATCAAAACCTCCAAGCTGCCGTTGGGCCGTTCTGTGCAAAGGTGCGCGCCAAGATCAGAGAGTTCACGGTCCGCTTTGTACATCCCGAGCCGGGCGCCAAGCTCACCCCGGGTTGGCAGACTTTTACTTTGGAGTGCGGTGCGCGACCGGGTCGCGATTTATTCTTTTTGACCCGAACGGGGGACAGATGGTGGCCGAGACGCGATCCATTGGATCCAGCTGATGCGAACAAGTATAAAGTTCAGTTTTGGTTGACAACGGGTTTTCAGGAATTATGCGCAGTCAAAGCAAACCCGCTTGGGATGGTGCTTTTAAACTTTTACTTGAATATTACGCAAGATTTGAGAGATAGTGGTCTTTCAAAGGATGGCCTACAAAAACATGGGTTGTGGTATCCGGGTCTTAAAATGGAAGAGCTGCCGCGGGGCATTACCCTCCTAGACAGTATCAGGTTTGAAGTGGTAGCGATGACAACTTGACTTTAGATCGACCGCTCCGTTATCACTCGGTTCCGCTCACCACGATGTCAACGCGCCGGGAGCCGCACCCGCAGACGAGCCGCGCCTGCCAATTCGGGACAGTGGTTTCGGGCCCGTAGCGCTCGGCCATATCCGCACAAGCGTAGGGCGGGTTAGCGAAGCGTAACCCGCCGAAACGAGCCCCGCTCCGGCGGATGGCGCTGCGCTGATCCGCCTGCGGAGCACTAAGACTTCTTTGGCAACCAGCCATAAGCCTTGGCGCAGGCGGCGCCCATCAGCGTGGCCCGTTCAGTGTCGCTCAGGCGGTCAGTCTTCAGGAAGGGCTCGACGGCCTGCTCGTAGTTGACAACGGCGAACGCGCGCGTCCAGTCGGTGCCCCAAAGGCAGCGGTCGAAACCCCAAGCGTCGAAGACGCGAGCGAGCGGGTCCCAGATGTCCGGGAACGGGTACGGCTCCCGGGACAATGTGCAGGCGCCGGTGACCTTGATCACTGCGTTTTTGCGCTTGGCGAGTTCCAGCACCTTCGGCAGGTCGGCCCAGGGCTGCGCCGGGGTAGGCGGCGCAGTCGGCTGCATGATAGCCATATGGTCGATGATGAAGCGCGTGTCGGGGTGGCGGTCGATCAGCGCCGTGCCCGCGTCCACATTGCCCCAGAACAGGACATTGACCGAAAATCGTATTTCACGGCCGCGCGCAGGATGCGGTCGAGGCCGGGGTCGTCCGGCGCACGCTTCGCCTCCTTGGTCATGATGATGCGGATGCCGACCGTACCCGGGGTCTTTTTCCACTCGGCGATGACATCGGCCACCGCCGGATCGTCCGGGTCGACCGGCTTGACCAGCGCGAACTTGTCAGGATGCGCCCGTTGCGCCTCCACCGCATAGCTGGCGTCATAGCGATACATCGAAAAGGGGGAGATGTAGATCGCGCCATCGACACCGACCTTGTCCATCGCCGCCACCATCTCGTCGCCGGTGACGTGAGCGGGCCAGTTCGGCACCCTGTCCCAGGGTCGCTTCGGCGTGTTCGCCTCGTAGGCATGGACCTGCGCATCGATGATCGTCGTCGGCGACGCTCCGCTGGGTCGAGGCTGCGCTTCGGCATGCGCCCCGTGCAGCAGCGCCGGCCCGGCCGCCGCCAGCGCCGCGCCGGCCTGCAGCACGCTACGCCGGTCGATAAGCCTGTCTCCGGCAGTTGATTGGTTAGCCATTTCCCCCTCGATGGCGCTTCGGGACCCGCGCTCCTCAGTTCAATGAAGATTGCGGACTTCCTTTGGCCCCGGTCAAGGGAATCGGTCCTGCGCAGGCCGGCAGGGTCTCAGCCCGGATTACCGGAAAGACCTGCCGTAAAAGTGCGTAGGTCCGTTTTGGGGTGCGTGAAAGCGGTCATTCAACCCAGGCAAACCAACGGTTCAGCTGCGATAAGAAGTGGACGCGCGTTGATCTCCGAGGCGAGGTCCTGAAATCCCTTTTATGGCCTGACCACTTGCTTGTGGCTGCATGGCTCGTAGCGGGATCTTTGGCCGACACGCGCCTTCTCGCGCCCTGGGTTATCCCGGTGGTTTGTCAGTCGTCATCCTCGTCGGCGCAGCAGTCGTCGGCGGCGCCGTCGCACGCGCCCTTGCAGCGGCACCTGTCGCAGCCCTTGCCGCCGCATTTGTCGCAATCCCGCTTGCAGCAGCACGCGTCCCAGATCGTGTAGGCCATCACGTCCAGCGTCTTCACCGGCATTGTCGGATCGTCGCTGGTGATCACGAGCTCGCACGCGATCGGGCACTTCTCGGTCGCCTTGTAGCGAATGACGAGGCCGAGGCACGCGCCCGGCGGCAGGGTCGCCGGGAAGGGGTTGTTGATCAGCTTCCAGTGCGGATTCTTCCGCTTAAATGCAACGCTGGTCACGTGCAGCGGACACTCGCCCATGTTGCAGATGGAGATCGTCCGCTCGGCGCGGCAGCAAGCCCACACGCCGCCAAAGCAGAGCGAGCCTGTAACGACCAGCCGCCCCGCCGGCGCATCGCCGCTGACGTTCACCGTGTGTGGGCTGCCGGGGTCGTTGCTGGTCACCGTGATCGTACCCGCGGCCGGACCGAAGCCCGTCGGCGCGAAGCGGATCGGCAAGTCGAGTGAATCGCCGGGCGCGATCAGCAGCGGGAACGACAGGACCCTCGGGCACCAGGAACGCGCCGGAGGACGACGTGATAGCGAACACGGTCACCGGGCAGTGGCCGCTGTTATTGAGCACGAGCGGCTCGTCGGCGAAGCTGCCGACGCAGACCTTGCCGAAGTTGCCGCTGTTGGCGATGGCAAGGCTGAGGCGGGGCGCCGGCGCATCGCCGGAAACACTGACGACGTGCGGTGAGGCGGGATCGTTGCTGAATACAGTGATCGTCCCGACCTTCGGCCCGAGGCTCAGCGGCGCGAACCGGATCGGAATATCGATTGCATCGCCGACCTCGAGCTTGATCGGGTACGACAGTACGCTCGGCGACTGGAAGTCGGCCGGAGCTGCAACGATGTTAGTTATCAATAACTCGCCGTCGCCGCCGTTGTTGATCGTCAGCTCCTCATCGACGAAGGAGCCGAGGCAGACGTGCCCGAAATTTCCGTTATTTGCGATCACCGTCACAACCCTGCCAACGCCGGGCGTTACCTTGAAGACGAACGGATCGATCGAATTCGAAATGGGATTGTTAGTAAGGTCCAGCAGCGTCTTCGTCGCGAAGTTCGCGTTGCGCTGGTAGGTCACGCCGTTCGGGAAGTTAGCGAGGTCCGGCGTGTTATCGGCCGTGAAGATGCCATAGAAGGACTGACCAACGCCATCATTGAGAGGTAGTCGCCAAGGTACGGATCGTTATCGGTGTATGGGGGTGAGCCGGTGGGCGTGTTAGCAAGGACATAGCTGGTGATTGAAGCGAAATCGTCAGTCGTCAGTTCCAGCGTCGTCTGCCATTTCTGGTTGGTCGTGGGGCCGGCCGCGAGCTGGTAGAGAAATCCGACCCGGCCCACACTGTTGACGGCAAGCGCGGGGTTGGTAGCGTTGTCGATCGTGCGCAAAATGCGCGGCCAGGTATTGCCGGAGTCGGTCGATTTGCCGACGTAGAGCGTGTACGTGCCACCTTGGAAGTCGCCCCAGCAGACATACACAGTAGCGCTGTTGTTCGGATCGACCGCGATCGCGACATCACCGTTGATGCGTTGATTCCCGATGTAGAGCCCGTTGGGGATCGGGGTCGGTAGGTTCACGTTGCTGTTGATGCGGATGCCCGGGTTGCCGTCGCTGTCGATCAGGGCCTGGAGCGGCGGGCTGCTGCTTCCCCAGTTGTCGTCGCGGACAATGACCACGTCCCACGCTGGGCTGATGTCCGAATAGAACAGCGCGTAGACGGTTCCGTTCGGATGCACGGCGGGACGCGTCTGCGGCCAGTCGCGCTGTACGGTCCGGCCTTCGACGACAATCGTCTGGGTGGTGACCGACGACGCCGGCGTGGCCCCGGCATCGAGCGAGAGATCGACGGTCGCGGGGATGTTGGCCGGCGCGTGGTCGTTGCTGCCGACATAGACGCGGTCCTTGCCCGCGTTCGGCCCGCTCGGCACCGTGGCCGCCTCGATGAACGGCTGGTCGTCGTTTTTCCGCTGCGCAAGCACGGCCATCGTGGTCGCGCCGGAGAAATCGTTGGTTCGCAGAATGTCGAAGTTGATGTTGGCGATGACGCTGCCGGTGCCCCAAAGCACGCCGCCGTACAGCATGCCGCCCTGGGTTGCGAAGCGCAGCGTCTGGTCACGCACTGGCCTCGCGCCGATCAGGTCCTTCAACGCCCAGGTCAGGCCGCCGTCGTTCGAGAAGAACACGGGCGAGTTGGAGCTGCCGACGTTCGGGCTGGGTGTGAACGTTGTCGCCGCCATCTCCAAAGTATTGGCGGGATTGACGGCAAGATTGGCCTCGCTGTCCTGGTTTGTCTCGCCGCTCGACTGGTTCGGGATGATGTTGACGACGGTGGTGACGTCGGGCATCTCAGCGGCTTCCCCCGGCGCCGATGTGCCGCTCTATGTCGCCGCGTCTGTCGTGTGGATGGAAGTCCAGCGGGTCCGTCGCATGGTACGCGGTGCGCGGCACCTCCCTCGGCACTTCGTCCGCCTTAACACGGGACAGCAGCAGGATCCCGCTCGCAGGCGGGTGCAGCTTCGGGGACCGGGCCCAGACGTGGTCCTTGCTGTTAGCGAACAACACCTCGATCTCACGCGGCCTGCGACCCTTCAGCACGTCCGTCGCGTTGACCCGCGCGATCCACCACACCGGGTCATGCTCGGAGCGCCGTAGGGTGGGCTGTTCCACCTCCCGGCTTTCAATCACATCCCCCGCCACGATCAGGTCCGCCCCGGCTATACGCTCGCGCAACGGCCGCTCGTCGGCCTCCCGGATCGCTTCGGCCACCTGCCGGGTGGTTTCGTCGCCCGCCTCAACATGGGCGAGATCGCGCAGTAGGAGTTGCCGGCCGAGCGAGACGACCGCGGTGAACAGGATCGGGCTTTTCAATTGCCGCAGCGCGCCGGCGTGTCGACTCACCACCAGCGCCTGCTGGCCGGAGAGGCTCCGCAGCACGGGGGTGCTGCGGAGCACCTCCTCGATCCGTGTCGCGACGATCTCGCCCGCCTCCGGCGGCATGGCCGGGGTTTCGCCCGTCCAGTGGTGAAGGATGCTGCCGCGGAAGATGAAGCCTGCCGCGGCGACCGAGCGTCTGATCTCTTGGGTGTCCATCGCGCTGCTCCTTGGCGGAAGAGCGTCGTTTTGCGCCGGCCCGAGGGCTAAGGCGCTTCACCCTCGCGTCGCGCCGCGCGGCCGGCCGAGCGCGGCGTCAGCAGCCGCGCCGCGACCACGTAGCCGACGACGAGGCCAAGCGCCGCTTCGCCGAAGTCCAACAACAGGTATATCCAGCTTTCATGGTATTCGCCGCTGGCCACGGTCGCGATGATCCCTGAAACCATCACCGCGAGGAGGCTCAGCACGAAGCGGGTCGTCCCGCTGGTGGTCAGCCAGATCACCGCGCCCAAAATGGCGCCGATTATCACCGGGACGAGTTCATCCATCAAACGCTCCTCCAGCTAGGAGCAGCCACCGAGCGGAATGGCCCTCTTCAAACAGCACCAGATGCAGTAAAGAAGTGCGTTTCAAAGCGTGCTCGTTTTCGTTCTGGATGTCATTAAGTTTCAAACGAACGCGGCCCACACAGGAGTTGGCTCAGTCTGCCGCGGGTCAACACGTGGCCAGCGTCCCCCCGAGCAGCAAACGTCCGCCTTGGGGCCGACTTGAGACATTAACCAAAGAAGAAAGAGGGGCTTGACGGCGGCAATCCGATTACAGAAGCGATCGTTGCGTCCCGCGCCTGCAATCCAACACTGGCGCCGGGAATACCAACCTTCGAAAGGCCGGCGCGCAACCTCACCTGCGGGTGATAAAGGACGAACAGCGCTTCGATGGCGGTCAGCGAGACGCCCACGCGATGATGATTGCTCAGCGCGCTTCACTGCCGGGGCGATTGATGATGGCGGCGGAAACGAACCCCCAAAATCGCGACTTCTCGGCATGAAGACCGGTGGCGCTCCAAGCAACGTTATCTGGATCAGCGCCGTGCGTCTTGGGAGTTGCACGCAGGAGTTCGCTGGTAGAACTGACCAATCTGTTGATAAGGCTATTACGACGCCTGTGCGAGGCTTTGTAGAATTTTGTAACCATACGTCCCGGTAATCATCATTGAGGTTCGCGCAGGCGTCAGGTGCGATTCCGTTGTTTTTCGTTCCCTGAGGCTGTGCAAATTCCGTTGATATCCCGAGCCGAATTCGTTGTTCTCTCGGGGTTCGAATTTTGTGTCTAACCGATTGATCCCACGTACTATTCGGGATAAAGGACCGGGCTCTTCCGGGTGTGCGAGCGCGATTTACGTTGTTTTTTTGCGGCGCTCACCAGCCGAGCCCGGAACGCAGCCTGGCGAAGGTTTCGAGATTGCGCTCGTGGTCGCCGGTGAAGCGCACGATCATGTGCGAGGCACCGGCATCCGCGAAGCCTTTGAGAAACTCGGCCGAACCGGCGGCTGGGCCGGCGTAGCACGCTTGCCGCCGGCGCATCACGGCTGCCGGCTGCCCGTAATAATTTTCGAGAAACGCATCAATGCGCTGCTCGGCGCGGCCGGCATCCTCGTCGATCGCCAATGTCAGGTAGGTCGCCGCGGTGAACTTGCCGAGGTCGCGCCCGGCTTCGCGCACGATCGTCCGCACCTCGGCCCATTGCTCGGTCCATCTTGCGAGGCTCGCCTCGTTGGCGAACCAGCCGTCGAAATGCCGGGCCGCCCGCT
>Ga0310913_10000200_pt1 | contig 25528 bp, 22 predicted proteins | sample GREbulkMGOX082_FD_203447 | JGI IMG/M metagenome (GOLD analysis project Ga0310913, IMG submission 203447) | Lab enrichment of tropical soil microbial communities from Luquillo Experimental Forest, Puerto Rico - GRE.bulkMG.OX082 | ecosystem: Environmental > Terrestrial > Soil > Tropical forest >...
CCTGCTGGAGGCGGTCAACTACCTCGAGCACTACGGGCTGCTGCGGCAAAAGAACGCGGGCGGCCGTTACGAGCGCTGCGCGCCGGTGCACAGCTGGAACTCCGACCACGTGGTCACCAACCTGTTCCTGTACCACCTGCAGCGGCACAGCGATCATCACGCCAACCCGACGCGGCGGTACCAGACCCTGCGCAGCATGGAAGGCGCGCCCAACCTGCCGAGCGGGTACGCGTCGATGATCTCGCTGACCTATTTCCCGCCGCTGTGGCGCAAGGTGATGGACCATCGGGTGCTGGCCCATTACGACGGCGACATCACCTGGGTTAACGTGCAGCCCCGCCTGCGCGAGAAGCTGCTCGCCGCCCACGGGGCCACGAAATGACGGCCGCCTACCAGTGCCCGGTCTGCGACTACGTCTACGACGAGGCCAAAGGTGATGCCCGGGAAGGCTTTCCGGCGGGTACGCGGTGGGAGGACATTCCCGACGACTGGTGCTGTCCGGACTGCGCGGTGCGGGAGAAGCCGGATTTCGAAAAGCAAGGAGCGACAAATGAGTGACTACAAACTGTTCCGCTGCATCCAGTGCGGCTTCGAATACGACGAGGCGGTGGGCTGGCCCGAAGACGGCATCGCGGCCGGCACCCGCTGGGACGACATCCCGGAAGACTGGAGCTGCCCGGACTGCGGCGCGGCGAAATCCGACTTCGAGATGGTGGAGGTGGCTCGTCCGTGAGCGCCTCAACAACTATTGTCGCGCCTGTGAAGCGGATGCCTTACGCCGAGGCGTCGCGCGTCCTGCTGCGTGACTCGGTGCTCGACGCGATGCGGGACCTGCTGCTGGCCCGGGATTGGTCCGCCATCACGCTGTCGGACGTCGCCCGAGCGGCGGGCATCAGCCGGCAGACCATCTACAACGAGTTCGGCTCGCGGCACGGCCTGGCGCAGGGTTACGCCCTGCGCCTGGCCGATCGCCTGGCCGACGCCGTGCATGCCGCCATCGATGCCAATGTCGGCAACATCAACGAGGCGTTTCTGCAGGGTTTTCGTTCTTTCTTCGCGGAGTCGGCGTCGGACCCGTTGGTGATCTCGTTGCTGAGCGGTGTCGCCAAGCCCGATCTGCTGCAGATCATCACCATCGACAGCGCGCCGATCATCACCCGGGAGTCGGAGCGGTTGACCTCGGCATTGACCGAGAGCTGGGTGGCCGCCAGCGAGGAGGACGCCGGCGTGCTGGCGCGGGCCATCGTGCGACTGGCGTTGAGCTACGTGTCGATGCCGCCGGAGGCCGATCATGACGTCGCCGCGGACCTTGCGCGGCTGATGACGCCGTTCGCGGAGCGTTATGGGGTCATCAACGTTCCCTGACCAGAGCGGCTGCCGGACTGGCGACTAGAGTGGCGGAAGAACATACCTAAGCTAAGTACTGCTTGGATCCCTTAAGCCCCGAGTAAGGATGACACACGTCATGACGACGACCGAAAATGCGCTGACACCCGACGTTCGTAACGGCATCGACTTCAAGATCGCCGATCTGTCGCTAGCGGACTTCGGCCGCAAGGAGATTCGGCTGGCCGAGCATGAGATGCCCGGTCTGATGTCGCTGCGCCGCGAGTACGCCGAGGTGCAACCCCTTAAGGGGGCGCGCATTTCGGGCTCCCTGCACATGACCGTGCAGACCGCGGTGTTGATCGAAACCCTGACCGCACTCGGCGGCGAGGTCCGGTGGGCGTCGTGCAACATCTTCTCGACCCAGGACCATGCGGCGGCGGCGGTGGTCGTCGGCCCGCACGGCACTGCCGAGGAGCCCAAGGGCGTACCGGTGTTCGCGTGGAAGGGCGAGACGCTCGAGGAATACTGGTGGGCCGCCGAGCAGATGCTGACCTGGCCCGACCAGCCGGCCAACATGATCCTCGATGACGGCGGCGACGCCACCATGTTGGTGCTGCGTGGCGCGCAGTACGAGAAGGCCGGCGTCGTGCCGCCCGCCGAAGAGGACGACGCCGCCGAATGGAAGATCTTCCTGGACCTGGTGCGTCGCCGCTTCGAGACCGATAAGGACAAGTGGACGAAGATCTCCGAGTCGGTCAAGGGCGTCACCGAGGAGACGACCACGGGCGTGCTGCGCCTGTACCAGTTCGCCGCCGCCGGGGATCTGGCGTTCCCGGCGATCAACGTCAACGACTCGGTTACCAAGTCCAAGTTCGACAACAAGTACGGCTGCCGGCACTCCCTGATCGATGGCATCAACCGTGGCACCGACGCCCTGATCGGCGGCAAGAAGGTGCTGATCTGCGGTTACGGGGACGTCGGCAAGGGCTGCGCGGATTCGGTGAAGGGCCAGGGCGCACGCGTCGTGGTCACCGAGGTCGACCCGATCAACGCGCTGCAGGCGCTGATGGAGGGCTATGACGTCAAGCGGGTCGAGGACGTCATCGCCGACGCCGACATCGTCGTCACCGCGACCGGCAACAAGGACATCATCACGCTCGAGCACATGAAGGCGATGAAAGACCAGGCGATCCTGGGCAACATCGGTCACTTCGACAACGAGATCCAGATGGCCGCGCTGGAGCGGTCGGGGGCGACGAAGCTGAACATCAAGCCGCAGGTCGACCAGTGGACCTTCCCGGAGACCGGCAAGTCGATCATCGTGCTGTCCGAGGGTCGGCTGCTGAACCTGGGCAACGCCACGGGTCACCCCTCGTTCGTGATGAGCAACAGCTTCTCCAACCAGGTGATCGCGCAGATCGAGCTGTGGACCAAGAACGACGAGTACGACAACGAGGTGTACCGGCTGCCCAAGCACCTCGACGAGAAGGTGGCCCGCATCCACGTCGAGGCCCTCGGCGGCGAGCTGACCAAGCTGACCAAGGAGCAGGCCGACTACATCGGCGTCGACGTCGAGGGTCCGTACAAGGCGGACCACTACCGCTACTGACGGCCCGGATCGAGCCGAGTGTGCGGCTCGCTGCACATTCGGCGCCGAGTGCGCGGCTGGCTGCACACTCGCGGGGATACCGCGGCGGTAGGCTCGCGCCGTGCTGATCGCGATCGAAGGCGTCGACGGCGCGGGCAAGCGGACCCTGTCGGAGGGTCTGCGCAAGGCCTTCGAAGCAGCGGGGATGTCGGTGGCCACGCTGGCCTTCCCGCGCTACGGGCGGTCGGTGACCGCCGACATCGCGGCCGAGGCACTGCACGGCGAGCACGGTGACCTAGCGTCGTCGGTGTATGCGATGGCGATGCTGTTCGCGCTCGACCGTGCCGCGGCGGTCGGGGACATCGAGGGCCTAAGCCGCGACCACGACATGGTGATTCTGGATCGCTACGTCGCCTCCAACGCCGCCTACAGCGCCGCACGCCTGCACGAGGATGCGGCGGGGGCGGCGGTGGCGTGGGTGCACCGGCTCGAGTACGAACGCCTGCGGTTGCCTCCGCCCGACCGGCAGGTGCTGCTCGGGGTGTCCGCCGAACTCGCCGCGCGGCGGGCTCGCCACCGGGCCGAATCCGAGCCGGGCCGGGCCCGCGACAGCTACGAACGCGACGACGAACTTCAGCAGCGCACCGGTGAGGTCTATGCCGGGCTGGCCGCCGCGGGCTGGGGCGGACGATGGCTGGTGGTCGACGCCGACGTCGATCCGGGCCGGCTGGCGGCGACTCTGACGGCTCCGGAGGGACAAATTTGAGGCGATTTGCCCGTCTAGCGCAAGAAACGCCCGTGTGGTGCCTGAGTTTTATCCCGATCTGGTGACACCATGGACTCCATGAGGCAAAGGATTTTGGTCGTCGATGACGACGCTTCGCTGGCCGAGATGCTCACCATCGTGCTGCGTGGGGAGGGCTTCGACACCGCGGTCATCGGCGACGGTACGCAGGCTCTGACCGCCGTGCGCGAGTTGCGCCCCGACCTGGTGCTGTTGGACCTGATGCTGCCCGGCATGAACGGCATCGACGTGTGCCGGGTGTTGCGCGCCGACTCCGGCGTTCCGATCGTGATGCTGACCGCCAAGACCGACACCGTGGACGTGGTGCTGGGCCTGGAGTCGGGCGCCGACGACTACATCATGAAGCCGTTCAAGCCCAAGGAGTTGGTCGCGCGGGTGCGTGCGCGACTGCGGCGCAATGACGACGAGCCCGCCGAGATGCTTTCCATCGCCGACGTCGAAATCGACGTGCCGGCGCACAAGGTCACTCGCAACGGCGAGCAGATCTCCCTCACACCGCTGGAGTTCGACCTGCTGGTCGCGCTGGCACGCAAACCACGCCAGGTGTTTACTCGTGATGTGCTGCTCGAACAGGTGTGGGGATATCGTCACCCGGCGGACACCCGCCTGGTGAACGTGCACGTCCAGCGTCTGCGGGCCAAGGTCGAGAAAGACCCTGAGAACCCGACTGTGGTGTTGACCGTTCGAGGAGTGGGATACAAGGCCGGACCTCCGTGATCCGGGGCTCGCGGCGACGCACTCGGAGCCGCTGGGGGCGCTCTGGCCCCATGACTCGCGGCATGGGTGCGTTGAGTCGAGCCGTAGGCATTGCCTGGCGCCGATCGCTGCAGTTGCGAGTGGTGGCGCTGACCCTTGGGCTGTCTTTGGCAGTGATCCTTGCGCTCGGCTTCGTGCTGACCAGCCAGGTCACCAACCGCGTGTTGGACGTCAAGGTCAGGGCCGCCATCGAGCAGATCGAGCGGGCGCGCACGACCGTCGGCGGGATCGTCAACGGCGAGGAGACGCGCTCCCTGGACAGCAGCCTTCAGCTGGCCCGCACCACATTGACGTCCAAGACCGACTCCGCGTCGGGTGCCGGGCTGGCCGGTGGGTTCGACGCGGTACTGATGGTGCCGGGCGACGGCCCGCGCGCCGCGACCGCCGTGGGACCCGTCGACCAGATACCCGGTTCGTTGCGCGGCTTCGTCAAGGCCGGACAGGCGGCCTACCAGTACGCCACGGTGCGCACCGACGGCTTCTCCGGGCCGGCGCTGATAGTCGGAAGCCCGGCGTCGTCGCAGGTGGCCAACCTCGAGCTGTACCTGATCTTCCCGCTGAAGAGCGAGCAGGCCACGATCCAACTGGTGCGGGGCACGATGATCACCGGCGGCGCCGTACTGCTGGTGCTGCTCTCCGGGATCGCGTTGTTGGTTTCCCGCCAGGTGGTGGTGCCGGTCCGGTCGGCGTCGCGGATCGCCGAGCGGTTCGCGGAGGGCCACCTCACCGAGCGGATGCCGGTGCGCGGCGAAGACGACATGGCCCGGCTGGCGCTGTCCTTCAACGACATGGCCGAGAGCTTGTCCCGGCAGATCACCCAGCTCGAGGAGTTCGGCAACCTGCAGCGGCGTTTCACTTCGGACGTCAGCCACGAGCTTCGCACCCCGCTGACCACGGTGCGGATGGCCGCCGACCTGATCTATGACCACAGTGCCGACCTCGACCCCACGCTGGCGCGGTCCACCGAGCTGATGGTGAGCGAGCTGGACCGATTCGAGACGCTGCTCAACGACCTGCTGGAGATCTCCCGGCACGACGCCGGTGTGGCCGAGTTGTCCGTCGAGGCGGTGGACTTGCGGACCACCGTGCGGAGCGCGCTGGGCAACGTGGGCCACCTCGCCGAAGAGGCCGGCATCGAGCTGCAGGTGGACCTGCCCACCGATGAGGTCATCGCCGAGGTCGATGCGCGCCGGGTGGAACGGATCCTGCGCAATCTGATCGCCAACGCCATCGACCACGCCGAGCACAAACCGGTGGAGATCCGCATGGGCGCCGACGAAGACACCGTCGCCGTCACCGTGCGCGACCACGGGGTGGGGTTGCGGCCCGGCGAGGAGAAGCTGGTGTTCAGCCGGTTCTGGCGCTCGGACCCATCACGGGTGCGGCGGTCCGGCGGCACCGGGCTGGGTCTGGCGATCAGCATCGAGGACGCGCGACTGCACCAGGGCCGGTTGGAGGCGTGGGGTGAGCCCGGGCAGGGTGCCTGCTTCAGGCTGACGCTGCCGCTGGTTCGCGGCCACAAGGTGACCACCAGTCCGCTGCCCCTGAAGCCGATTCCCCAACCGGCCCAGCCCGCCCAACCGGCCGCGCCGCAGCACGCGGAATATGAGCCGCAACGCGAGCACGCCGAGAGGAGCGGATAGTGCGCAAGCCTGATCGCCCGACTCCTCCTCGGGCCGTAACGGCCCGCATCGTCGTTGGGCCGAAGGTGCTGGCTCTCTTGATGCTGGCGGTGTCGCTCGCCGGCTGCGCGGGGGTGCCCAGCTGGTCGGCGCCGCAGGCCATCGGCACCGTCGAGCGACCGGCGCCGTCGAACCTGCCCAAGCCAACCCCGGGCATGGACCCCGACGTGTTGCTACGCGAATTCCTCAAGGCCACAGCCGATCCGGCGAACCGGCACCTGGCCGCGCGGCAGTTCCTCACCCAGTCGGCATCCAACGCATGGGACGACGCCGGTGGCGCGCTGCTGATCGACCATGTGGTGTTTGTGGAAACCCGCGGCGCCGAACGGGTCTCGGCGACGATGCGGGCGGACATCCTGGGCTCGCTGTCCGATGTGGGTGTGTTCGAAACCGCCGAGGGCGTGCTGCCCGACCCGGGTCCGATCGAGTTGGTCAAGACGTCCGGCGGCTGGCGAATCGACCGCCTGCCCAACGGGGTCTTCCTGGACTGGCAGCAGTTCCAGGCGACCTACAAACGCAACACGCTGTACTTCGCCGACCCGACCGGCAAGACGGTCGTCCCCGATCCGCGCTACGTCGCGGTGTCCGATCACGATCAGTTGGCGACCGAACTCGTCTCAAAGCTGCTGGCCGGACCCCGGCCCGAAATGGCGCACACGGTCCGCAATCTGCTTGCCCCGCCGTTGCGGCTGCGCGGGCCGGTGACCCGGGCCGACGGCGGCAAGAACGGGATCGGGCGCGGCTACGGCGGCGCGCGCATCGATCTGGAGAAACTATCGACCACCGACCCGCACAGCCGGCAATTGCTTGCCGCACAGATCATTTGGACACTCGCGCGGGCCGACATCAGAGGCCCGTACGTGATCAACGCCGACGGCGCACCGCTCGACGACAGGTTCGCCGACGGGTGGACCACCTCCGATGTCGCGGCCACCGACCCCGGCGTGGCCGACGGCGCGGGGGCCGGATTGCACGCCCTGATCAACGGGTCACTGGTCGCGTGGGACGGGCAGCGCGCCACCCCCGTGCCGGGGGCCTTCGGGCGGACGGGGGATCAGACGGCCGCCGCGCTGTCCCGCAGCGGGCGGCAGGTGGCGTCGGTGGTGACGCTGCGGCGGGGTGCCCCGGATCAGGCGGCATCGCTGTGGATCGGTGACCTCGGTGGCGAGGCCGTGCAGTCCGCCGACGGGCACAGCCTGACGCGGCCCAGCTGGTCGCTGGACGACGCCGTCTGGGTTGTGGTCGACAACACCAACGTGCTGCGGGCGATTCAGGAACCGGCGTCGGGGCAACCTGCACGCATCCCGGTGGATTCCGCCGCGGTGGCCACCAGCTTCCCGGGGCCGATCACCGACCTGCAGCTGTCCCGGGATGGAACGCGTGCCGCGATGGTGATCAACGGTCAGGTGATCCTCGCCAGCGTCGAGCAGACCCAGGCCGGGCAGTATGCTCTCACCTTCCCGCGGCGGTTGGGTTTCGGCCTGGGCAGTTCGGTGGTCTCGTTGTCCTGGCGCACCGGCGATGACATCGTGGTGACCCGCACCGACGCCAGCCACCCGGTGTCTTACGTCAACATCGACGGGGTGAACTCCGACGCGCCGGCCCACGGTCTGCAGATCCCCGTGACGACGGTCGCGGCCAATCAGTCAACGGTTTATGTCGCGGGTCCGCAAGGGGTGCTGCAGTATTCGGCGTCGATCGCCGAGGCCCAACAGAGTTGGTCGGACGTATCCGGATTGACGGTGGCCGGAGCGGCGCCGGTGTTGCCCGGCTGAGCACCTGGCAGCGCTCGCCTCACCGGTTACGCTCCCAGTGAGGAGGCGCTTGTCGATGTCGCCTAAAGTTCCGCGGTTGCGCTGGGATGATCCCTTCCGTGCCCTCGACGTGCTGTCTTCGTTGTGGTCGTCGGCCGGGTTGCCGTCCGTCAGCGCGGGTGCCACCCAGGCGGTCGCTTTGCCCTTACGAACGTTGTTCACAGCGCTTCAACAGTTGCTCATCGGCAAGGAAGTCAAAGTGCGCGCGGGAGACCACGATGTGGTACTCACCGTCACCGAGTTCGACTCTGCGCTCGAACCCCGCGAATTAGCCGTCGGTCAGCTCGGCCAGGTCCGGGTCGGCGCACGCGACATCACCTGGGATCAGCACCACCTGCAGCACGCCGTTGCTGTGCTGCACAACGTGCACTTCCGTCCCGGCGTGCCGCCGACGGTGGTCGGGGCGCCGGCGGAGTTGACCCTGAGCCTGCCGGCAAAGGTTGTCGACGATGCGCTGCGTCGGGCGGCCCCCCAACTGCGCAGTGTGCTGGGCGCAGACGGCACAGCCTTGCTTCAATGGAGCCGCCGCCCCGGTTGGGGCGGCCTCGAGGTCGGCGTTGATGTGGTGGGGACGACGTTATGGCTGCGACCGTCCGCACTGATCACCGGACAACGGCGATGGACACTGCCCGCGCGGACTCCCGCCTACCCGGTGCCGCTGCCCGACCTGCCGCATGGGCTGCTGGTCACCGACGTCCGCCTCGGACCGGACGCGTTGGAGGTGTCCGGCCTGCTGCCGCAATGGCGAATGGAGTTGCCGCTGCGCAATCTCGAAGAGATCATCACCCAGTTGAGCCAGGGTGTGTTCAGCTTGGTTCTGCCGTAGCCGCGGCTGTCACCCCCGGCCGCGACACTTGCCCTGTGCTCGACCTCATCCTGCCCCTGGAATGCGGCGGCTGCGGGGCGCCGTCCACCCGCTGGTGTGACGCCTGCGCAGCAGAGCTGTCGGTCACCGTCGGGCAGCCGATCGTCGCGAACCCGCGCATCGATCCGCAGGTGCCGGTGTTCGCGCTGGGCCGCTACGTCGGCGCCCGTCGCCAGGCCATCCTCGCGCTGAAGGAGCACGGCCGCGACGACCTGATCGCACCGCTGGCCCACGCACTGGCCGTGGGGGTGCACCGGCTGCTGACCTGGGGGATGGCAGACACTCCGCTGACGATCGTGCCCGCGCCGACACGGCGCTCGGCGGCGCGCCGGCGCGGCGGTGACCCCGTCACCCGTCTGGCCCGGGCCGCGGTGGCCGCACACCCCGACGTGACCGTCGTCCAGGCATTGCGAATGAAGGCGCTGGCCCGCGACTCGGTGGGCCTGGGAACTTCCGCCCGCGAGCGCAATATCGCCGGCCGGGTGCTGTTGCGTGGTCACCGGCCGCGTACCGAAGTCGTGATAGTCGACGACATCGTCACCACCGGGGCGACGGCGCGCGAGTCGGTGCGCACCCTGCACGCCGCAGGGATTCGGGTGGTCGCCGTGCTGGCCATCGCGGCCGCTTAACCATGAAACGCCGATGAGGCGGCCAAGAGCTTGTGAAGAACTCGTATCAGCTGAGGGAAATTGGTGGCATCCCAAGGCGAACACGAGCTAACGTCGAGAACAACCGTCAATGACTTCCTGGTCTGACTCACCGGGTCGCGATTCCCAGGTTGAGGCGCCACTGCAAAGGGGGTGAGTATTCGACACCTTGCACCGGCGGGCAGCCTGCGGCCGCAACCGCTCCAACCCCGTCGGCGCGTCTCCTAGAAAGCCGGCACGCTGAGCGTGCGACGTGGAAAGAGAAACGAGTTGACACGTATGTCAAGGCCTACCGTGGATTCCGGTCAGATTCTGGACCAACCGCTGGCAGAACCCAACGATCCGGCCGAACCGACACTTAGCGCCGAAGTCGTGTTCAAGGGCCGCAACGTCGAAATCCCCGATCACTACCGCATATACGTTTCGCAAAAGCTCGCCCGCCTCGAACGGTTCGATCGCTCCATCTACCTCTTCGACGTCGAGCTGAAGCACGCGCCCAATCGGCGTCAGCGCAAGTCCTGTCAACGCGTTGAAATCACCGCCCGGGGCCGCGGACCGGTCAGCCGGGCGGAGGCCTGCGCCGACAGCTTCTACGCCGCGTTTGAATCCGCGGTCGACAAGCTGGAGAACCGGCTGCGCCGGGTCAAGGACCGCCGCAAGGTGCACTACGGCGACAAGACCCCGGTTTCACTCGCGGCCGCCACCGCGGCGGCCCCGCAGCAGGGCAAGGCCTTCGACACCGAGCCGGTGGAGCCCCACGAACACGACCGCGAAGAACCCGACCGCAAGGTCCGCGGGGACCGCGCGCCGGGACGGGTGGTGCGAACCAAGGAGCACCATGCCAAGCCGATGACGGTCGACGACGCGCTCTACGAGATGGAGCTCGTCGGCCACGACTTCTTCTTGTTCTACGACAAGCAGACCGAACGGCCGTCCGTCGTCTACCGCCGCCACGCCTACGATTACGGCCTGATCAGCCTGTCCTGACCGGGTCGCGCGTCTGCAGAAAGTCCGCCGAGCGCCGACGTTCGCCGGCTTTGTGCGCGTGTCACCTACGATGGATGGCGCCTCATCCCAAAGATTGACATCCAACAGGGGACATAGCTGTGCTGTCGAAGTTGCTGCGCCTTGGTGAAGGACGCATGGTCAAGCGCCTCAAAAGGGTGGCCGACTATGTCAACACGTTGTCCGACGACGTCGAGAAACTCACGGACGCCGAGCTGAGGGCCAAGACCGACGAGTTCAGGAAGCGCCTGGAAGAGGGCGAAACCCTCGACGACCTGCTGCCCGAGGCGTTCGCCGTGGCCCGCGAGGCGGCCTGGCGGGTGCTCGACCAGCGGCCGTTCGACGTGCAGGTGATGGGCGCGGCCGCCCTGCACCTGGGCAACGTCGCCGAGATGAAGACCGGTGAAGGCAAGACCCTGACCTGCGTGTTGCCCGCATACCTCAACGCGCTGGCCGGCAATGGCGTGCACATCGTCACCGTCAACGACTACCTGGCCAAACGCGACAGCGAGTGGATGGGCCGCGTGCACCGGTTCCTCGGGCTGCAGGTCGGGGTGATCCTGGCCCCGATGATGCCCGACGAGCGCCGGGTCGCCTACAACGCGGACATCACCTACGGCACCAACAACGAGTTCGGCTTCGACTACCTGCGCGACAACATGGCGCACTCGCTCGACGACCTGGTGCAGCGCGGGCACAGCTACGCGATCGTCGACGAGGTCGACTCCATCCTGATCGACGAGGCTCGCACCCCGCTGATCATCTCCGGTCCGGCCGACGGTGCCTCAAACTGGTACACCGAGTTCGCCCGGTTGGCGCCGCTGATGGAAAAGGATCGGCACTACGAGGTCGACCTGCGCAAACGCACCGTCGGCGTGCACGAAAAGGGCGTCGAGTTCGTCGAGGACCAGCTCGGCATCGACAACCTCTACGAGGCCGCCAACTCGCCGCTGGTCAGCTACCTCAACAACGCCCTGAAGGCCAAGGAGCTGTTCAACCGGGACAAGGACTACATCGTCCGCGACGGCGAGGTGCTCATCGTCGACGAGTTCACCGGCCGGGTGCTGATCGGACGCCGCTACAACGAGGGCATGCACCAGGCCATCGAGGCCAAGGAGCACGTCGAGATCAAGGCCGAGAACCAGACGCTGGCCACGATCACGCTGCAGAACTACTTCCGGCTCTACGACAAGCTCGCCGGCATGACCGGTACCGCCCAGACCGAGGCGGCCGAGCTGCACGAGATCTACAAGCTCGGCGTGGTCAGCATCCCGACCAACAAGCCGATGATCCGCGGTGACCAGTCCGACCTCATCTACAAGACCGAGGAAGCCAAGTACATCGCGGTGGTCGACGACGTCACCGAGCGGTACGAGAAGGGCCAACCGGTCCTGATCGGCACCACCAGCGTCGAGCGCTCGGAGTACCTGTCGCGCCAGTTCACCAAGCGGCGCATTCCGCACAACGTGCTCAACGCCAAGTACCACGAGCAAGAGGCGGCCATCATCGCCGAGGCAGGCCGGCGGGGAGGCATCACCGTCGCGACCAACATGGCCGGCCGCGGAACCGACATCGTGCTGGGCGGCAACGTCGACTTTCTCACCGACCTGCGGCTGCGTGCCCGCGGACTGGACCCGGTGGAAACGCCCGACGAATACGAACAGGCCTGGCACGAGGAGCTGCCCATCGTCAAAGAGGAGGCCGGCAAAGAGGCCACCGAGGTTATCGAGGCGGGCGGCCTGTACGTGCTGGGCACCGAACGGCACGAGTCGCGGCGCATCGACAACCAGCTGCGCGGCCGCTCCGGCCGCCAGGGTGACCCCGGCGAATCGCGCTTCTACTTGTCGTTGAGCGACGAGCTGATGCGCCGTTTCAACGGCGCCGCGCTGGAGGCGATGCTGAACCGGCTGAGCCTGCCCGACGACGTGCCGATCGAAAACAAGATGGTGACCCGCGCGATCAAGAGCGCGCAGACCCAGGTCGAGCAGCAGAACTTCGAGGTCAGAAAGAACGTCCTGAAGTACGACGAGGTGATGAACCAGCAACGCAAGGTGATCTACGCCGAGCGTCACCGCATCCTCGAGGGCGAGAACCTGCAGCAGCAGGCCAAGGACATGCTCGTCGACGTCATCACCGCCTACGTCGACGGCGCGACCAGCGAAGGCTACGCCGAGGATTGGGACCTGGACGCATTGTGGTCGGCGCTCAAGACGCTCTACCCGGTCGGGATCGAACACGAGGGCCTGACGCGTCGCGACAAGGATTCCGAGCGCGACGACCTCACCCGCGACGAGTTGCTCGACGCGCTGCTCAAAGACGCCGAACGTGCCTATGCCGCAAGGGAAGCCGAGCTGGAGGAAATCGGCGGCGAGGGTGCGATGCGCCAGCTGGAGCGCAACGTGTTGCTCAACGTCATCGACCGCAAGTGGCGCGAGCACCTCTACGAGATGGACTACCTCAAGGAGGGCATCGGGCTGCGGGCGATGGCGCAGCGCGACCCGTTGGTGGAGTACCAGCGCGAGGGCTTCGACATGTTCACCGCCATGCTCGACGGCATGAAGGAGGAGTCGGTCGGCTTCTTGTTCAACGTGTCCGTGGAGAGGGTGCCCGCCCCGCAGGTCGCTCCGATGGAGATGCCGGAAGGGCTGGCGCAATTGGGGACGTCCGACGGCCCCGAAGCCGCGGCCGAAGCGGGCGACGGAGCCGGCGGTGCGCCCGCCGCACTGGCCGACGAGGCCCCAAGTACGTTGCGCGCCAAGGGTATTGAAAGCGAGGCGCCCGCCCTGACGTATTCCGGCCCGTCCGAGGACGGTTCGGCACAGCTGCAACGCAACGGCGGCGGTGCGCAGAAGACCCCGGCCGGCGTGCCCGCCGGTGCCAGCCGGCGCGAGCGGCGGGCGGCCGCGCGGCAACAGGGCCGCGGGGCCAAGCCGCCGAAATCGGTCAAGAGGCGCTAGCCCGGCGACGATGCAGCCCGCGTAGCGGGGTGAGGAGGAGGCGGGCGATCAGACCTAGCCGAGCAATCGGCGCGGCAACGCCTATGCCATGGAGTTATCAGGCATAGGCCTCTGTGTGGCTACACTGACGCCGCGGGCGTGACCGGTCGAGAAAGGGGCAAATTTTATGCCCTTCGGCGGAGCTGTGTCGCGGACTGAGGTTTTGGCAGCGCTATCGTTGGCGATCGACCTTGGGCTCGGGCAGCCGATGGATCACATGCTGCGGTCGGCGGCGATGGGCACGAGGCTTGCCGAGCGGCTCGGGCTCGGCGAGCGTGAGCGCGGGACCGTTTTCTACACGGGCCTGGTGATGTGGATCGGCTGTCATGCCGACTCGCACGAGTACGCGCAGTGGTTCGGCGACGACATCGCGGTGCGACACGACAGCCACTTCATCGACTGGTCCGGCGCACCGTACCGGCGGTTTCTCATGGGCAACCTGGGTCGTGGATCGACCTTGCCGAAACGAGCGCAGCTGGCGGCCAAATTGTTCTTGGACGCGCGCGGGAATCTCGGCGCGTTGGTGCGGTCCCATTGCTTGTCGGCCGCACTGCTCGCCGAGCAGATCGGCTTGGGCGCGGACGTCTGCGAAGCCCTGCCCTACGCGTACGAGCGGTGGGACGGCAGCGGTCTTCCCGTTAGGGCTGCGGGATCCCAGATACCCGTGGCGATGCGGGTGGCGCAGCTTGCCGACGTTGCCGAAGTGCACCACCGCGCTTACGGTGCCACGGCCGCGATCGCGGAGGTTCGCCGCCGCAGCGGCAAGCAGTTCGACCCCAACATAGTGGCGGTATTCATCGCGGCCGCCGACGACCTGCTCCGCGAGAACGAAGATGCATGGTCGACCGCCGCCGGCTTGGCGCCGGATCCGGGTGAGGCGCTGAGCGATTCCGCGCTGGATCGGCTCCTGCGCGCGATGGGTGACTTCGTGGATCTGAAATGCCCATTCACACTTGGCCATTCCCGCGCAGTCGCCGAACTGGCAGAGAATGCCGGCAAATGTGCGGGGCTGCCGCAGGACGAGATCGACATTCTGCGCCGCGCAGGCTTCGTTCACGATCTTGGTCGGATAGGTGTATCCAACCGGGTGTGGGAAAAGCCCGGTGAACTGACCCATGCCGAACGCGAGCGTGTGCATTTGCATCCGTATTTGACTGGCAGGATTTTGGCGCGGGTCGGCGGACTGAAGGCCGTACGGGAAGTCGCGGTGAACCATCACGAACGACTGGACGGGTCGGGTTATCCGAATGGTTTGCGCGGTGATGACCTGTCGTTTCGCGATCGGGTACTTGCCGCCGCCGAAAGCTATTGCGCCGCAATGGAGCCGCGACCCTATCGCGATGCACTGGATGCTACCGCCGCGGCCGATCAACTACGGAGCGAAGCAACGCGCGGCCGCCTCGACGTCGACGCGGTTGAAGCCGTGCTGGAGGCCGCGGGCCACCGGCCGTCGCGCAGGGCCGCCAGGCCAGCGGGACTGACTCGGCGCGAGGCCGAGGTATTGCTCCACGTCGCGCAAGGGCTCTCCAACCGTGAGATCGCCTCGGCCCTTTGGATTTCCGAGAAGACTGTGCGCAATCACGTTGAGCATATCTACGCCAAGATCGGGGTCTCGAACCGCATCGGGGCCAGCTTGTACGCGACACGGCACGGCCTGACCGGCAGCGCGCCCGACTGAGGCACCCGTCGGCCGGACCGTCATCGCCGGGATGCGCCGGGCCGGGATCGCCGATCCAGTACCCAGGCGGTTGCCAGCGTGAGGGCAGCGGCGAACGAGGCCAGCGCGATGAGACTGGCGGCGGTGCCTCCATGAAAGGTTTCACGGTAGGCGGACATGGCCGGCAGCGTGGTGGTGTAGCGGTCGAGCCCGAGGTCGCGACCCAATGCATCGAAGGCGTGCCGGTTGGATAGGGCCAGGCTCATCAGGCGTCCGGGGGTGGCCATCCGGTCGACGGGGACGATGGCGCCACCGAACAGGACCTGCGGGAAGCACAGCATCGGCAGGGCGAGGGCCGCCTGCGCGGCGTTGGAGACGGCGGCCGAGGCGAAAAGACCCAGCGCCAGTGCAGAGGTCGCTTCGATCACAATCGTCGCGAACAGCGACGCGTACACGTCCCACCCGACGGCGGGGAGTCGTCCGAGCGCCCGCAGCACAACCAGCAACACCGCGCTCACTCCCGCCAGAACCGGAAGCAGCGCCGTCACTTTCGACGCCACATAGGCGCCCACGCTGAGGCCGGCCAGGCGTTCGCGCCGGAAGACGGCCATCTCGCCGACGATCTGGAGCAGGCCGTAGGTCAGGCCAAAGAAGAAGCCGTCGAACGCGATCCAGAACACGATCTGGGCCGGGCCGACATCAGCCGCGCTGCCTGGATCGAACGCTCCGCGCTTGAACAATGTCGCCATCATCGCCGTCACAAGCACCGGCGAGCCGAGCAGGATCGCGAGGGTCAGCCGGTTGCGGCCGAGAACATCGATGTTGCGCCGAGTGAGTAGCCACCATTGCCTAACCATGCCCGTGCGCCTGACGTCGGACCGGGCGGCCGGGACGGCCCGTTGAGTTAAGCCGAGCCGGGTTTTCGACCGCACGCGGCTATCCGCGAACCGCTCCGCCCAGACCTGCGGAGTGTGCTCGCCGGCCAGGCGCTCGTACACCTCGCTGAGGCTGTCCACGCCGAAGTAACGCCGCGCCGCGGTCGGGCTGCCGGTGAAGGCCAAGTGGCCGTCGCGAGCCAGGAAGACCACCCGGTCACACTGGTCGATGCCCGCCGGCTCATGTGTTGTGAGAACGATGGTGATTCCGCGCTGGCTGAGCCGGCGCAGCAGGCGCATCACGTCAGCCGCAGTTGATGGATCGAGCCCGGAGGTCGGTTCGTCCAGAAAGAAAAGGCGTGGCCGGGTCAGCAGCTCCACGGCTATGCTCGCCCGCTTGCGTTGACCGCCCGACAGCGCACGCACCGGCACGTCGGCCCGATCAGCCAAATCGAGGTCGCGCAGGGTCTCGTCCACGATCCGTTCCGCTTCACTCGCGGTGGTGCCCGCGGGGAGTCGCAGGAGCGCCGCGTAGCGCAGGGTGCGGCGCAGGGGCATCTCCAGGTGGATGATGTCGTCCTGAGGCACATAGCCGATTGCGGAGCCGGCGCTGACGCGGGAGCGGCGAGCTACTCCGTCGTGCCGAAGCTCTCCTTCGGAGGGCAGTTGCAGTCCGGCGAGGATCTCGAGCAACGTGGTCTTCCCCGCTCCACTGCCGCCGGCGATGGCGACCAATTCGCCGGCTTCTACTGAGAGCGAAAGTTTATGGAGGATCTCTCGCCCACCGATGCGCCGGCTGACGTCGACCGCATCGACCCGAACGCCGCCCGGTGCTTTCGCTACATGTTCTGATCGCAGAACATCGAGCCGCTCGATGGTCGTTGGCTCGCATGTTGATTCGGTCATGATCTGATCTCCGTGCTTTCCCGAAGTAGCTCTGTCATTGGCGATCATCGGCCCACGGCTTCCACGGCCGCATGAGGCAATTGCCTCAACTCACCGAAGTCCGACGGCCGCCTCGTATGCGCCTCGCAACGGACTAGTCAAAATTGACTAGTGCCCACTGCGCAAAAGTGAGGCAAATGACCTATATGCGAAAGCACCTGCGCGGCGGACACTTAGGCCATGAAGCGATACCTGATCATCGGTTATGGCGCCGCCGCCTATCTGCTATTTTTTGCGGCGTTCTTGTATCTCGTTGGTTTCGTGGGCAACCTCTTGGTGCCTCGAACCGTCGATCACGGTCTGCCCGCGCCCATCGGCCAAGCGGTGCTCGTCGACGTGTTGCTGGTCGGCGCGTTCGGCGTCCAACACAGCGTCATGGCGCGGCCGACGTTCAAGGCGTGGTGGACGCGATTCGTGCCGACGTCGATAGAGCGCAGCACCTACGTGGTGCTGTCAAGCGCTGTGCTGGTGCTGCTCTATTGGCAATGGCGGACGATTCCGGCCGTCATCTGGGACGTGCGGGCACCGGCGGGGCGTCTGGTGGTGTGGGCGGTTTTCTGGCTGGGCTGGGCGATCGCGCTGGCTTCGACCTTCATGGTCAGCCACTTCGACCTTTTCGGCCTTCGGCAGGTGTATCTGGCATGGCGCGGAAAACCCTATACACACATAGGTTTTCACGCGCGCTTCCTCTACCGGCTGGTGCGCCACCCGCTCATGCTCGGTTTCCTCATCGCCTTCTGGGCGGCGCCCACAATGACGGCCGGGCACCTGCTGTTCTCGATCGCCATGACGGGTTACATCCTGATCGCCGTCCAGCTCGAAGAGCGCAATCTGGTGGCGGCGCTGGGCGACCAATACCGTAACTACCGCCGCGACGTGCCGATGCTGGTGCCTCTCGCACGGTCACACCGGCACCCGACGGAAGCGGTTGGCCAGCACTAGCCGGCACTAAATTGCCGGCCGTCGCCGTCAACCGATGTGCAGGGCCACCACCAGCCACCGGGTTCCCGCACTTCCGCCGCCGCGGCTCACCTGTTCCACTCGGCAGGCGATGGCGTGGGTGCGGTCCCCGCGACTGTAGGAGCCGAAAACCTCGGCCGCGGTCTCCGGGTCGCGGTGCCCGGCCGGCTGTAGCCGGAGGCGGCGCAGCACCGCGGCGCCGCCTTGACCCGGTCCGGCCGCCGTGCGGCCAATCGCGAGCACCGAGTCCATCAGGCCCGGCGCCAGCATGGGTCGCAGCTGGGCGGCGGGGCGGCGGCGGTCGATGACTTCCAGCACCCGGCGCACCGCGGCGTCGGCAAAGATCGCCGCCTGGCGCATCGGCACCGACGTGACGTCGGCGACCTGCGCCGTAGGCGCTTTCGGTTGCCTGCTGGGCTCGCCGCTGTAGGGCCGGCGCGGCGCACGCAGACTGCGGCGGTGCAACGACGGGTGGGGTGATGTCCGGCACTGGGGGCCGTCGTGCCGCACGTCCTGCCGGGGAGGCTCGTACTCGACGACGGGCGTCACGGCGAAGACAGGATCACTGGGCAACGCGCACTCTCCAGCTCAAGCGGTGAAACCGCTGGTTCGATTCGAACTCCGAGCCCGCTGGAGAGTGGCGGACAGTGGTTGATCAGTCGTCATCATGGCACAACTCGAGCGGATGCGTACCCGCGCTGAACACTGCCCCGGCCGGACGATTACCGTGGGCGGGTACGTCGGTCCACAAAACGAACGGCGACGAATTGACAAGGAGGACAGGGCCGCAATGGTGACCCGGTTGTCCCCGGCGGACGCCTCCTTTTTCCGGCTGGAGAACACGGCCACCCCGATGTACGTCGGATCGCTGTCCATCCTGCGCCGTCCGCGCGCCGGATTGAGCTACGAGACGCTACTGGCCACGGTCGAGCAGCGGCTGCCGCAGATACCGCGCTACCGGCAGAAGGTCCGGGAAGTGCGCATCGGCATGGCCAGGCCGGTGTGGATCGACGACGCCGACTTCGACATCACCTATCACGTGAGGCGGTCGGCGCTGCCCTCGCCGGGCAGTGACGACCAGCTGCACGAGCTGATCGCGCGGCTGGCCGCGCGGCCGCTGGACAAGTCGCGGCCGTTGTGGGAGATGTATCTCGTCGAAGGCCTGGCCAAAAACCGGGTCGCCCTGTACACCAAGTCGCACCAGGCACTGATCAACGGCATGACCGCGCTGGAGATCGGCCAGGTCATCGTCGACCGGACGCGGCGTGCGCCGCCTTTTCCCGAAGACATCTGGATACCGGAACGCGAGCCGGGCCACACCCGGTTGGTATTGGGTGCCATCGGCGACTGGTTGGTGGGGCCCGGCACGCAGCTGCAGGCCGTCGGGTCCGCGGTGACCGGGGTGGTTACGAACTACGGCGAATTTCTCGACGCGGGCCGCCGCGTGATCGACATCGCGCGCGCGGTGGCGCGTGGCACGGCCCCCAGCAGCCCGCTCAACGCACCCGTCTCGCGCCATCGGCGGTTCACGGTCGCCCGTGGCAGCCTCGAGGACTACCGCAAGGTACGTGCGCGCTATGACTGCGACGTCAACGACGTGGTGCTCGCCGTGGTAGCGGGCGCGCTGGGCAACTGGTTGATGTCGCGCGGGGTGGCGGTGTCGCCGACCGCGACCGTGCGTGCGATGGCACCACTGTCGGTCTATGCCGATGCCCAGCACGATTTAAGCGGACCCGGCCAAACGATCAGTCAGGTCATGCCGTACCTGGTTGATCTGCCGGTAGGGGAGCGCAATCCGGTGGTCCGGCTCTCGCAGATCGCTCACGCCACCGAATCCAATCCGACGGCGGCCAGCCTGGTCGACGTCAGGACCATCGTCACGCTCTCGGGTTTTGCGCCACCCACCTTGCACGCCATGGGTATTCGGGTCGCCACCGGCTTCCCAAGCTTTAGCAAGCGGACGTTCAATCTGTTGATCACCAATGCGCCGGGAGCGCAGTCGGAGATGTACGTCGCGGGCACCAAGTTACTGGAGACCTACGCCGTGCCACCGCTGCTGCAGAACCAGGCTTTGGCGATCAGTGTGACGTCTTATAACGGCATGCTGTATTTCGGAATCAATGCCGATCGCGAGGCGATGAGCGACGTCGATCTGCTGCCCGGCCTGTTGAGCCAATCGCTGGAGGAACTGCTCGAAGCTTCCCGGTAAGTAATAGGGGTGAAAATTGCTGCCGGGATCTATGATTCGTTGATGTGAGCACCGTGACAAACGACGCGACGAAACAGAAACCGACCCGGCCGGCCAAACGAACTATTTCCGATGCCGTCTATGAAGCCGAATTATTCCGGCTGCAAACGGAACTCGTGAAGCTGCAAGAGTGGGTGCGGGATTCCGGGGCGCGCGTGGTGGTCCTCTTCGAAGGCCGCGACGGAGCGGGCAAGGGCGGAACGATCAAACGGATCACCGAATACCTGAACCCGCGTGTCGCCCGCATCGTGGCGCTGCCCGCGCCGACCGATCGGCAGCGCGGACAGTGGTACTACCAGCGCTATATCGCCCACTTGCCCGCCAAGGGGGAGATCGTGCTCTTCGATCGGTCGTGGTACAACCGCGCCGGCGTCGAAAAAGTCATGGGATTCTGTACGCCGCAGGAGTATGTGCTGTTTTTACGACAGACGCCGATTTTCGAACAGATGCTGATCGACGACGGGATCCTGCTGCGCAAGTATTGGTTTTCCGTTTCGGAGCCCGAACAACTCCGCCGGTTCAAGGCGCGAATGAGTGACCCAGTCCGGCAATGGAAACTCAGCCCGATGGACATGGAATCGCTGTATCGGTGGGAGGACTATTCGCGCGCCAAAGACGAGATGATGGTGCACACCGACCTCCCGGTCAGCCCGTGGTATGTCGTGGAATCGGACATCAAGAAGCACGCGCGGCTGAATATGATCGCGCACCTGCTGTCGACGATCGAGTATCACGAAGTGCCCAGGCCCAAGGTCAAACTGCCGAAACATCCGATCGTGAGCGAGAACTACCAGCGCCCGCCGCGTGAGCTGTCGACGTACGTCGATGACTATGCGGCCACCTTGATCGGGGGCTAGTCGTGGGCGCTCCCGCGATCCAGGTCTACATTCCGGCGACTCTGGCGATGTTGCAGCGGCTCGTCGCCGACGGCTCGTTGTGGCCGGTCAACGGCACCGCGTTCGCGCTGACGCCGACCTTGCGCGAGGCCTACGCCGAGGGCGACGATGACGAGCTCGCCGAGGTGGCGCTGCGCGAGGCGGCGCTGGCGTCGTTGCGGCTCCTGGCTGCCGACACCCCTGAGGCGGGGTCCGAGCAAGCCGCCCTGCCGCCCCGGCGCGCCGTGTTGGCCGCCGAGGTCGACTTGGACGAATCCGGGGCCACGTACCGTCCCGACCTCGACGACGCCGTCGTCAGGCTGCGCGCGCCCATCACGATCGAGGAGGTTGTCGCCGCTTACGTCGACAACGCCGCGGCCGAGCCGGCCGTGGTGAAGGCGATCGAGGCTATCGACGCCGCTGACCTGGGCGACGAGGACGCCGAGCTGATTGTCGGCGACGCTTTGGACCATGACTTGGCCTGGTACGCCACCCAGGAGCTGCCATTCCTGCTTGACCTGCTCTGAAGAGAATGTGACGCAATCTCCGGCCCGCGAGCCTGGATACGGCACCGTAGGTTACGGTACCGTAGCCTTGTTGAGGGCGTGAAATCGCCTCGATCGTGAGCGGAAGCCATACCCGCATCGTGAGCAGGAGCTTCCTATGAGCAAGAAAAACGCATCGCTTACCGCCAATGTCGTCGAAACCAAGCGCCCGGTCATCGCGGGCGCCGACAGGCACCCCGGCTGGCACGTGCTGCGCAAAATAGCTGCTCGCATCACGACGCCGCTATTGCCCGACGATTACCTGCATCTGGCCAATCCGCTTTGGTCCGCACGCGAGTTGCGGGGCCGCATCCTCGAGGTGCGCCGCGAGACCGAAGATTCCGCGACCCTGGTGATCAAGCCGGGCTGGGGCTTCAGCTTCGACTACCAGCCGGGTCAGTACATGGGGATCGGCCTCCTGATGGACGGGCGCTGGCGCTGGAGGTCGTATTCGCTGACGTCGAGCCCCGCTGAAATGTCTGGGCCGCGCACGGTGACCATCACCGTCAAGGCGATGCCCGAGGGCTTCCTGTCCACCCACCTCGTGGCCGGCGTCGAGCCCGGGACCATAGTGCGACTGGCCGCGCCTCAGGGCAACTTCGTGCTGCCCGACCCGGCGCCGTCGTCGATCCTGTTCCTGACCGCCGGGTCCGGGATAACGCCCGTGATGTCGATGCTGCGGACGTTGGTGCGTCGCAACCAAATCGGTGACGTCACGCACCTGCACTCGGCGCCCACCGAATCCGACGTGATGTTTCGCGCCGAGTTGGCCGCGCTGGCGGACAACCAGCCGGGCTATCGCGTGCGAGTGCGGGAGACGCGCAAACAGGGTCGGCTCGACCTCGCTTCGCTCGATCAAGAGGTGCCCGACTGGCGCGAGCGCCAGACCTGGGCGTGCGGCCCGGAGGGCATGCTCGCCCAGGCCGAAAGGGCATGGTCGTCGGCGGGCATCGGCGACCGGCTGCACTTGGAGCGGTTCGCGGTGTCCAAGGCGGCGCCCGCCGGGGCCGGCGGAACGGTGACGTTCGTTCAGAGCGGGCGCACGGTTGCCGCCGACGCCGCCACGTCGTTGATGGATGCCGGTGAAGGCGCCGGTGTGCAGATGCCGTTCGGCTGCCGGATGGGGATCTGCCAGTCGTGTGTGGTTACCCTGGTCGAAGGCCACGCTCGTGACTTGCGAACCGGCGCCGAACATGACCCCGGAACCCGCGTTCAGACCTGTGTCTCAGCCGCCTCGGGTGATTGTGCGCTCGACATCTAAAGGCTACTCACAGGTAACCTACGGATTCGTAGGTTACGATAGCGTAGGTCTGAGATCAGTTTAGAAAACGGACAAACGACTGCAGGGAGAAGAAGACGATGGCGATCACCGACGTCGACGTATTCGCCCATTTGACGGACGCCGACATCGAAAGCCTGGCCGTCGAGCTCGATGCCATCCGCCAGGACGTGGAAGACGATCGCGGCGCGCGCGACGCCCGCTACATCCGTCGCACCATCGCGGCGCAGCGCGCGCTGGAGGTAGCCGGCCGGCTGCTGCTGGCCGCCAGTTCACGGCGTTCGGCGTGGTGGGCAGGAACCGTGACCCTGAGCGTGGCCAAGATCGTCGAGAACATGGAGATCGGCCACAACGTCATGCACGGCCAGTGGGACTGGATGAACGACCCCGAGATTCACTCCTCGACGTGGGAGTGGGACATGAGCGGGTCGTCCAAGCACTGGCGGTACACCCACAACTTCGTGCACCACAAGTACACCAACATCCTCGGGATGGACGACGACGTCGGCTACGGCCTGTTGCGCGTCACCCGCGACCAGCGCTGGAAGCGCTTCAATATCTTCAATTTGCTGTACAACACCCTGCTCGCGCTCGGTTTTGAATGGGGCGTCGGCCTGCAGCACGTGGAGATCGGCAAGATCCTCAAGAAGCGGATGGATCACGAGGAAGCCCGGCAGAGGACCGACGAGTTCTTGGCCAAGGCCGGTCGCCAGGTGCTCAAGGACTACATCGCCTTCCCGGTGCTGACCGCGCTGTCACCCGGCGCGAGCTATCGGTCCACCCTGACGGCCAACGCGACGGCCAACGCGATCCGCAATGTCTGGGCCAACGCCGTCATCTTCTGTGGCCATTTCCCCGATGGCGCAGAGAAATTCACCAAGACCGACATGATCGGCGAGTCCAAGGGCCAGTGGTACCTGCGCCAGATGCTGGGCAGCGCGAACTTCGAGGCCGGGCCCGCGATGCGGTTCATGAGCGGCAACCTGTGCCACCAGATCGAGCACCACCTGTATCCCGATCTGCCGAGCAACCGGCTGCATGAGATCGCGGTGCGCGTGCGCGCCGTCTGCGACAAGTACGACTTGCCCTACACCACAGGCTCATTCCTGGTGCAGTACGGCAAGACGTGGCGAACGATTGCGAAGTTATCGCTGCCGAACAAGTACCTGCTCGACGACGCCGACGACGCCCCGGAGACCCGCAGCGAGCGGATGTTCGCCGAACTGGAGGCGGATTTCGCGGGCACCGATCCGGCGACCGGACGCCGGCGCGGGCTGAAGACCGCCATCGCCACCGTGCGCGGTTGGCGGCGCGACCGGCGCGCGAAGAAGCAAGCGGTGCAGGGACGCAGGGACGACGGGCTGGCGGCCTAGCCGCCGCAAAGCCTTGGGGCCGTTACTTTTTCGGCTGCCCATTCCCCGCGGGATTGCCCTCCCGCCGCGCCAATGCTGCAAGCCGACTCCGAGAGCGTTATCGTGCGGCATTGATGCATCCCACTGGGAGGAGATAGCCATGGGTGATGACGACGTGCGGGTTCCCCTGCAGCGCCACTGGGCGGCTTCCGACGTCAACGACTTTGCGACCGAGCACCAAATCTACCGAGCTGATGCGGTTCTCGAGTATCCGCAATCGGGCGAGCGCATCCGGGGTCGAGCCAACATCGAGGCGTCGCGCGTCGCCCAGCCGAACGCGAAACGCTTCACCGTGCGCCGCATGCTGGGCGGTGACGATCTTTGGATCAGCGAACTCGTCCTGACGTATGACGGGCGACCGTCCTACGTCGTCAGCATCATGGAAATCGACGGCGCGGAAGTGGTGCGCGAGACGCAGTACTTCAGCGATCCGTTCGAGCCGGGACCATCTCGGGCCCAATGGGTCGAACGAATGGAATGAGAGGTATGGCGCCAGTCGGACGATCAGCCATCACGTGTGCGGGGCGCCAATCCATATCTGAGGTGCCTGCGGCGCGAGCCATTGTTTCGTGCGGGCAAAGATTGAATCCATTCCGCCGGCCCTAATGGCCTTTCCTTACTGCCAGGGCACTTTGGCGGCGATCTGGTGGGCGATTTTGACGGCGGAGTCAGCCGGGTTGTGGCTGCATGCGTCAACGTCGATTGCGACGTTTTTTGTCACCGTCAGAGCCCGCTGACACGTGTAGCCGTTGCTATTTTCCTGAGTTGCGGTGCTGTGCAGCGTGCCGTTGGTGGCGGTAACGGGGCCTTGGTCCCAAACCATACTTGGCTGGCCGTCCGGAGTATAGGTGAATGACCCGTTCGAGCATGCTTGCCACCGTTGCTGCGCTGTGGGGAGAAAAGCGGCCGCCTGATCGGTGGAGGGAAACAACACGACTGCCTCACCCACATATGCGGTCAACCGTTGTTCAGCGCCTGTGCGTGGGTTCAGCGCCTGCGCGCGGAGGGCAGTAAACCCGCTGCCGGCATATGCCGACAGCTCCGCCTCGTCGCCGATCGCTCGACAGTTTGGGTCTGAGATAGTCGTGGTGTCGTCGTACGGCTCGGTCGACGTTTTCGTGACCGTCATCGCGGTGACGCCCATGACCGTGTTGATTTCCGCAGGACTGAGTAACAACCCTTCCAGCGCTTCGACATCGACGAGAGCAGAAGCAGTGGAAGGTCGGGCGGTAGTGGCTGGTGCGG
>Ga0310913_10000202_pt1 | contig 25509 bp, 22 predicted proteins | sample GREbulkMGOX082_FD_203447 | JGI IMG/M metagenome (GOLD analysis project Ga0310913, IMG submission 203447) | Lab enrichment of tropical soil microbial communities from Luquillo Experimental Forest, Puerto Rico - GRE.bulkMG.OX082 | ecosystem: Environmental > Terrestrial > Soil > Tropical forest >...
AAGTCTCATCCGGAAGGCGGCGCAGCTTCTCGGCCTCCGCGGCGCGCTCGCGCAGGACCGGCAGCAGATCACGCACGCGCCCCAGATAAGTTTCAGGTGTCACAGTGCGCTTGTCCTCATCCTGTCGTCGCGGCGAAGGCCGGAACCCTTCTATCCGTGGTCTCGGGCGCTGCCTAATGGATCCCGGCCTGCGCCGGGATGACGATCAACCCAAGGGGCCCTGGAAGACCTGGTCGATGTAGGTATCGGAAAGGGGTTCGAGCGCCTCCGGCCAATCGCCGTTGACCCGGCGCCTTTCGGAGGCGGGACGCGCGCGGCCGTCCCAGCCGATCTGTTCCATGTAGTAATAAAGCTGGATGCAGTGGCCATCGGGGTCGAGCGCGAAGGCCGTGTAGTCGATGCCCGGGTAGAGATCGGGCGGGATCGAGTCGACGAAAGTAACGCCGTGTGATTTGAGGAACGACACGGCCTGGCGCAGTTGTGCGTAACTGCCGACCTCGACTCCGAACGACATGCAGGTCGAGTGCTCATTGAGGCCGAGGCTGCGCCGCAATTCCTTTGGGAAGAGTCCCAGACTGTGATGCTCGGCGCCGCAGCGCAGGAAGACGCAGCGAGCGCCGCGGTAAACTGCTTCTTCGCTGCGCACAAAGCCCAGCCGCTCAGTATAGAAGCTTTCGGCGCGGTCGACATCCTCGACAAAAAGGCTTACCGGGCCGATCTTTGTGATCTTGAACGGCTGGGGCAACAGCACGCCTTCGACATCATAAGTCGCCGGGAGGGTCTGTTGCGGGCGATGGCCCGAATAGACATCGATCCTCTTGTCCTGCGCTTCTGCAACCTCGGCCGCCTCGGACATCTGAGGCAAGGATGGCTTCTCGTTGAAGCCGCGGTAATACATGTCGCGCGGCTTGCTGAGCTGGTTCCAGCCGACTTGCTCGATGCCGTAATAAAATTCGTTGGTGTGGCCGTCGGGATCGTACACATACACATGCCAGTTGCTGCCAGGCATGTCCCGGCCGACGCGCTGGATGCGCACCTGCTGCTCTTCGAAGTATGTGTGTGCGTCGACGATCTCCTTGAGGCTGCCGCACTGCCAGGTGATCTGATTGATTGTGACTTCGGGCGCGAATTTGCGGTCGGCGCGGTGGTCCATCACCTTCTTCGGGAACAGCACAAAGGCGTGGTGGTCGGTCCCGTACCGCATGAAGTAGCCGCGCGGGTCGCCGAGATCGGCATCCTTTGGGAACCATGGCGCCCGCGAGAAATCGAGGGTGTCCGAGGCGGTAAAGCCGAGCAAGTCGCCATAAAACTCGCGGCCCTCGGGCAGCTTCTCGACATTGAACCCGAAATGGCCGAGGCGGCGGATCTTGAACGGCCGCTGCAAATAGACTCCGCCGACATTGTACCGCTGGGTTGCGACTGACATTGCTGGTTCCTCCTCCCGAGCTAGCCGGCTATTGGCTCGGTAGCTCGGATTGCATCTGGATGTAGTTTTCGCGCCCGATCTTGTCGATCAGCTCCAATTGCGTCTCGAGAAAATCGACGTGCTCTTCTTCGCCCTTCAGGATTGCGCTGAACAGGTCGCGGGTCACGAAGTCGTGGACACGCTCGCAATAAGGGATCGCCTCCCGCAGCTCCGGCATCGCCAATTGCTCGAGCCGCAGATCGCATTCCTGGACCTCGGGCACACTCTTGCCGATCAATAGCCTGTCAAACTCCAGGCGAGGTTCCCCGCCCAGGAACAGAAGCCGTTTGATCAGCAAGTCCGTGTGTTTCATTTCATCGACGGACTCCTCGTATTCGCGCGCCCCGAGCTTGACGACGCCCCAATGGTCGAGGACCCGAGAATGCAGGAAGTACTGGTTGATGGCGGTCATCTCGTTCCGCAGCACGGCGTTGAGGTGCTCAACGACGCGCGTATCGCCCTGCATGATCACCTCCCTCATTGCCGCGTACGGCATCCGGAGAGGATGCAAGCCCGGTCATGCCCCGATGTCAACGGCCTCGCCGAGCCCGTTGCGCCCGACGCAAGTCAGATCGCTTCGCGAGAACACCGTTGCGGGCTATCCTGACCCGCGATGGATGCGACAAGGCGTAACCGCGCGGAGCGACGGTTGGCGGCGATCCTGGCGGCCGATGTCGCCGGCTATTCACGCTTGATCGGGATTGATGAAGAGGGAACGCTAAATCGGTTGAGGTCCATCCGGGCGGAGGTGATCGACCCGGCGATCGCCGCGCATCGCGGCCGGCTGGTCAAGACGACCGGCGACGGGTTCCTCGCCGAGTTCGCTAGCGTCGTCGATGCGCTGCGGTGCGCGGTCGACGCGCAGCAGGCGATAGCCGGCCGCAATACCTGGATTGCCACAGCGGAGCGGATCGAGTTTCGAATTGGCATCCATCAGGGCGACATCGTCGTCGAGGATGGCGACATCTTTGGAGACGGGGTCAACGTTGCGGCGCGGCTCGAAGCCCTGGCCGAGCCAGGCGGGATTTGCGTTTCCGCGCGAGTCCAAGAGGATGCAGTCGGCCGGCTCGACCTCGCCTTCGAGGATTTGGGCGAGCAGACCCTCAAAAACATTGCTCGTCCGGTGCGAGTATTTCGGGTGCAATCCGAAAGCCCCCTCCCTACCCCTCCCCCGCGAGCGGGGGAGGGAAGGGTGGGGGTGGCCGGTCTCCCCGCGCTCGCTCTCCCCGACAAGCCGTCGATCGCGGTGCTGCCTTTCCAGAACATCAGTGGCGATCCCGAGCAGGAAGTTTTCGCCGACGGCACGGTCGAGGACATCACCACCGCACTGTCGAAGCTCCGATGGTTCTTTGTCATCGCCCGCAATTCGAGCTTTGCCTACAAGGGCCGCGCCGTCAACGTGAAACAAGTCGGCTGTGAGCTCGGCGTGCGCTATATCCTCGAAGGTAGTGTCCGTAAGAGCGGCAACCGGCTCCGGATTACCGCACAGCTGGTCGAGGCAGAAACCGGCAATCACGTCTGGGCCGAGCGCTATGATCGCGATCTCGACGACATCTTCGCGGTGCAGGACGAGATCACCGAGCGGGTCGTGGCGGCGATCGAGCCCGAGCTTTACGCGGCAGAGGACTTCCGCAGCCAGCGCAAGCCACCGGAAAGCCTCGATGCTTGGGAGTGCGTGATCCGCGCGTTGTCAGCGCTCAGCCAGGTTACGAGCGAAGGGCGCGCGGTAGCCGAGCGGTTATGCCGTCAAGCGATAGCGATCGCACCGGGCCATGGCCAGGCCCACAGCCTACTGGCCTGGGCGTTGCTGCGCCGCACGGTCTGGTCGGACGACCTGCGGGCGGTGATTACGGAAGCCAGCGCCGAGACGCAGACCGCGCTCTCCATCGACGAGCGCGACCCTTGGGCCCACCTGGTTCAAGGCAATTTGTTCAACCGATTGCGTCGATTCGACGACGCCGCGCGCGAGTGTCGTCGTGCGTTGGAATTGAACCCCAACTTCGCGCTGGCGCATGCCTATTTCGGTATGGCGCTTAATGGTTTGGGGCGATACCAGGAGGCAATTGACAGTGCTCAGCATGCGCTTCGGCTCAGTCCGAACGATCGGAATGTCGGTAATTTTGCCAATCTGACCATCGCGATGGGGTGCTTTGGGGCCGAGCGCTACGCGGATTGCCTTGTCTGGGCGCGTATGATGGCAGGGAAATTTCCCGAGGATTTCCGCGTTTTTCTTGGAAGCGAGTGCATTGGCCATGCACGGGGATCTCGTCATCGCGGCCGAAGCACGCGACACATTGCTGCGCCTCAGGCCGGGACTCACGCTCTCCCGGATGAGGGAGAACTTGCCGTGGAGCGGGGAACTCGCTGAGCGTCTGTACGATGGCTTGCGCCGGGCCGGGGTTCCGGAAACGTGACCGACACTTTCCTATTGGGAGGATTAGCATGAGTCAGGCACTCGAAGGCATTCGCGTTATCGATTTCACGCACGACCAGGCGGGTCCGTCCTGCACGCAGATGCTGGCCTGGCTCGGCGCCGATGTGATCAAGATCGAGCGCCCGCCGCATGGCGACCGTGCGCGCCGGCTGTGGAACGCCGACAACCCGAACCTCGACAGCTATTTCTTTCTGCTGCTCAACAGCAACAAGCGCAGCACCGTGATCAATCTGCGCACCGAGGAGGGCAAGGAGATCGCCCGCCGCCTGATCAAAGAGGCCGACATCGTCGCCGAGAATCTCGGCCCCGGGGTCATGGACCGGCTGGGCCTGGGTTGGGAGGCCGTCAAAGCGCTGAACCCGCGGGTCATCTACGCCTCGGTCAAGGGCTTCGGGTCGTACGGCCCCTATAGCGGGTTCAAATGCTTTGAGCCGGTGGCGCAGGCGACCTCGGGGGCGATGAGCGTCACCGGCGAGGCGGGCCGCCCGCCATTGGTCAATGGCGCCAATATCGGCGATTCCGGCACCGGCATGCATTTGACGATCGCGATTCTCGCAGCACTGGTGCAGCGCCATAGCACCGGCCGCGGCCAGCTCGTCGAAGTTGCGATGCAGGAGGCCGTGCTGAACCTGACCCGGGTCAAGTACACGCAGACCTTGGCGACCGGAAAGCCGCTCGAGCGCACCGGCAATCGCTCGCCCACCGGCGGCTGGTCCGACCTGGTACGTTGCGCGGGTAATGGTTCGGATGACTATGTCTACATAACCATACCGCCCGACAACCCGGAGATGTTCGAGGCGATGACCGATGTCATGGGGCGCCCGGATTTGCGCACCGACGAGCGTTTTGCGACACCGCCGGCGCGCTCCAAGAATGGCGCGGCGTTGACCGCCGAGATCGAGCGCTGGACCGGAGGACGCGAGAAGCGCGAGGTCATGAAGGCGTTTGCGGGATGCGGCATCGTCTGCGGTGCGGTGCTCGACACGGCCGAAGTGCTCGCCGACCCACATCTGCGCGAGCGCGAAACGATTTTCGACCTCGAACATCCGACCCGCGGCCGGTTCTCGGTGATCGGCTGCCCGGTGCGCCTCTCCGACTCGCCGGTCACCGCCCGGCGCGCACCATTGAAGGGCGAGCACACCGAGGAGGTGCTGCGCGGCCTCGCCGGCTACATGCCGGAGGAGATCGAGCAGCTGCGCGAAAAGAACGTCATCTGAGACGCGGGCGCCATCAAGCACTCAGATCCGCCGGTCGGTGATGTAGACGAAATCGTTGCTTGTGTGAGGAAGGTTACGAAGATTGCTTACTAATGCTCTAAGTCGGAGTCTCTGAGCGATGAATACCCCGATCACAGCACCCTTCCGCGCCGATCACGTCGGCAGTCTGCTGCGCCCGCTGGAACTGCTGCGGGCGAGAGCCGAGCATCAAGCCGGCCGCCTTTCGGCCGGGGAATTGCGTCGCGTCGAGGACGAGGCGATCCGCGACGCGGTGCGAATGCAGCAGGAAATCGGTCTTCAAGGAGTGACCGACGGAGAGTTCCGCCGCGGCTCCTGGCACATGGATTTCCTCTATCAGATCGGTGGGGTCGCGAAGACCGAACAGATGCTGCGCATCCAGTTCAGGAACGCCGCCGGCCCGGTCGAGGCCGCACTCGGAGCGTTTCGCATCGGTGGCAAGCTGTCCTTCGCCAAGACGATCTTTGCCGAGGATTTCGCTTATCTGAAATCGGTCGCACCCGCCGGTACGGTCGCGAAATTGACGATTCCCTCGCCGTCGATGCTGCACTACCGCGGCGGGCGCGCGGTGATCGATCCGGCCGCCTATCCCGAGATGGACGCTTTCTGGCACGACCTTGCCGAAGTCTATAGGCGGGAGATCGCCGGCTTGGCGGCGCTCGGCTGCACTTATCTGCAGCTCGACGACACCAGCCTCGCCTATCTCAACGATCCGGCGCAACGCGCCTATGTGACGAACATCGGCGGCGACGGCGACAAACAGCACCTGATCAACATCCGACTCATCAACCAGGCGCTCGCCGGCAAGCCGGCCGGGATAACCGTATGCACGCATATGTGCCGCGGCAATTTCCGTTCGTCGTGGGTGGCCGAGGGCGGCTATGACCACGTCGCCGAGGCGCTGTTCGGCGAGCTCGCGGTCGACGGCTTCTTCCTCGAATACGACGATGCACGCTCGGGCGGGTTCGAGCCGCTGCGCTTCGTGCCCAAGGGGAACAAGAAGGTCGTGCTCGGCCTCGTCACGAGCAAGCGGCCGGCGCTCGAAAGCAAGGACGCGCTGAAGCGCCGGATCGACGAGGCCGCCAAATACGTTCCGCTCGACCAGCTCTGCCTCAGCCCGCAATGCGGCTTCTCCTCGACCGTCGACGGCAACGCGCTGACGATCGACGAGCAGAAGGCCAAGCTCCGCCTCGTCGTCGAAACCGCCCGCGAAGTCTGGGGTGACTGACCATTCCTCGGAGATTGTCGCGCTCGCCCCACGCTACTGATTACCGGCGCTTTACAGGGGTCGAAGCGCCGGCACGCAATTGCGGCGTTGTGGTTGCGGATCGCATTCCTGCGCCATACTTCCGATTATGTTCTGCCGCGCATCACGCAGGACTGCCGGCACATCGGCACGCGTCGTTCGGAGGTCTTCGTTGAAGCTGGTGCCGCAGGATCTCTTGCAGATGATGGCCCGGTTACTATTCCGCCTTTGTTACCGGGTCGAGGTTCGGGGCCTCGAAAATCTCGCGGGCGCAGGCGATCGCGTGATCATCGTCCCCAATCACGTCTCCTTTCTCGACCCGCCGCTCGTCGCTGCATTCCTGCCGGGATGGCCGGTCTTCGCGATTGACCCGGCGCAGATGCGGCGATGGTGGGTCAAGCCATTCCTCGCCTTCGTCAATGTCTTTCCGATGGAACCGACGCGACCGATGGCGGCGAAATCGCTGATCAAATCGCTCAAAGAAGATGGCGGCCGTTGCGTCATCTTCCCGGAAGGCCGCCTCAACGTCACCGGCGGCGCGCTGATGAAGGTCTATGACGGGCCGGCGATGATCGCCGACAAAGCCGGGGCGATGGTGCTCCCGGTGCGCCTCGACGGCGTCGAATTCACACCCTTCTCCCGGCTCGCCCACCGTCTTCGGCGCCGCTGGTTCCCCAGGGTGACGATCACGATTCTGGAGCCGCGCCGGCTGGCTGTTCCGGCCGAGCTGCGCGGTCGCGTTCGCCGTCATCGAGCCGGCGTCGCGCTCTATGACATGATGTCCGAAATGATGGCGCGGCGGCCCGATCCCCCGAGCCTGTTTGCCGCAATGCTCGAAGCGTGTGCCACACATGGCGGCGGACATCGCATCATCGAAGATCCCGGGACACCACCGGTGACATACAATCGCGTGGTGGCCGCGAACTTCGTCCTCGGCCGGAGGCTCGCTAGCGGCACCCGACCGGGTGAAAGAGTGGGGCTGATGCTGCCCAATTCGGTCGGCGCGGCGATAGCCTTTCTCGCCTTGCAGGCGACCGGGCGGGTTCCTGCCATGCTCAATCACACTGCCGGCATCGACGGTGTGCTCGCCGCGTGCAAAACCGCGGAGCTGCGCCGGGTCGTGACATCGCGGCGTTTCGTCGAGGCCGCCAAGCTCCTCACCCTCGCCGAGCGATTGGCCGGCGCAGTGGAGGTGATCTGGCTCGAAGACGTGCGAGCGCAACTCGGTCTCTTCGACAAGCTCTACGGCGCCTTCGCTCTGCGCTTCGCTGCACGGCTGCACGCCCGCCGCGGCGTTTCGGCCGGCGATCCCGCGGCGGTGCTGTTCACTTCGGGGTCGGAGGGCGAGCCCAAAGGCGTGGCGCTGAGCCATGCCAATCTGCTCACCAATCGGCGCCAGATCGCTGCGCGCGTCGACTTCAGCCCGGCCGATCTGGCACTGAACGCGTTGCCGATGTTTCACAGCTTTGGGCTGACTGGCGGATTTCTGCTCCCGCTGCTGTCCGGGGTCCGGGTTTTTCTGTACCCATCGCCGCTGCATTACCGGATTGTACCCGAGGTCGCTTACGCGACCGGTGCCACGATCCTGTTCGGCACCGACACCTTTCTCACCGGCTACGCGCGCCGCGCGAACCCCTACGATTTTTATGCGCTCCGCTATGTTTTCGCCGGCGCCGAGCCGGTGCGGGCGGAAACTCGCGAAACATGGTCCGAGCTGTTCGGCAAACGCATCCTCGAAGGCTATGGCGTGACCGAGTGTTCGCCGGTGATCGCCTTCAACACGCCGATGCATAATCGCGCCGGCACCGTCGGCCGGTTTCTGCCGCTGATCGAGCATCGGCTCGACCCGGTACCAGGGATCGAAAGCGGTGGCCGGCTTTTTGTCCGCGGTCCGAACGTGATGGCCGGTTATCTGCGGGACAGCGAAATCGAGCCGCCGGCCGGCGGCTGGTACGATACCGGCGACATCGTCACGGTCGATGCCGATGGATTCATCGCGATCGTCGGCCGGGCGAAACGCTTCGCCAAGATTGGCGGCGAGATGATTTCGCTCGCTATCGCTGAGCGAATCGCCGAGACGGCAGTTCCCGACATCCGGCACGCCGTCGTCGCTCTGCCGGATCCACGGCGAGGCGAGAAGCTCGTCTTGGTGACCGAGGCGCGCGGCCTCGACCGCAGTCGCCTTGCCGAAGCGGCCCGTCGGCTCGACTTGGCGGAGATCACCGTGCCGCGAGAGGTGATTGAAGTCGAGCGCCTGCCCCTTCTCGGCACCGGCAAAATCGATTATCCCAGCGTCATCCGGCTCGCCGAAGAGGCGATGGCGGCTCCGTCTCGTGAAATCTCAGCGGCAGAGCCAGCCACTTTGTCACTGGTCGAAGGATGAAAACCGGGAGGATGGGATGCATTGGCTCTGGGTCATCATCATCGGGTTTCTCGCCGGCGCTATTGCCAAGCTGTTCATCGCCGGGCCCGGCGGGTTCATCGTGACGACCCTACTCGGCATCGTCGGCGCCATCTTCGCTAGCTGGCTCGGGCAGCAGATCGGCTGGTACGGGCCGGACCAGCGCGCCGGTTTCATCGGCGCCATTGTCGGTGCCGTGCTCATCCTGGCGATCTACCGCGCCATCGTCGGCGCGCCGCCGTGACCAGCTGGCGGCATCGCAAAATTGCCAAATTTGGGTTGCATACTGACTTTGGATGGTCCGCGGCCGGGCCAAGAACCCTGCAACCAACTTCAACTATTAGGAGAATCTGCTGCAGATTCGCTGCTGATTAGCAACATGACCATTGACAACACAATTTAGGATTGCGGGTTGCGGAACGGAATGGCCGGCCCGACCTGCGTCGACACAAGCCGACTTTTCGCAGCTGCGAAATGAGGTAATATTTCCGCGCGATGACCATATAGATCGTCAGTGGCCGCCGGCCTGAAACGGGGGGTCGCTGTTTCGTTGTTAGCCACTGCATCGAGCACTCTTGGCCCTCACCGCTGCACCCCCTGCTGCCCCCGACATCACCCCGGTCACGATCGAAGAGGAGATGAAGCGCTCCTACCTCGATTACGCGATGAGCGTAATCGTGGCGCGGGCGCTGCCCGATGTTCGGGACGGGCTCAAACCCGTTCACCGCCGCATCCTCTACTCGATGAAGATGAACGGCAACGAGTGGAACCGCGGCTACCGCAAATCGGCGCGCATCGTCGGCGACGTGATCGGCAAATATCACCCGCACGGCGAGCTCGCGATTTATGACGCGATGGTGCGGATGGCGCAGGATTTCGCGATGCGCCTGCCGCTGATCGATGGCCAGGGCAATTTCGGCTCGATGGACGGCGACCCGCCGGCTGCATATCGGTATACCGAAGCACGGCTCGCCCGCGTCGCCGACACCTTGCTAGACGACCTCGACAACGACACGGTCGAGTTCCAGCCGAACTACGACGATACCGAGCAAGAGCCGAAGGTCCTGCCGGCTGGCTTCCCAAACCTACTCGTCAACGGCGGCAGCGGCATCGCGGTCGGCATGGCCACCAACATCCCGCCGCACAATCTCGGCGAGGTCATCGACGCCTGCTGTGCCTATCTCGCCGATCCGGCGATTCCCACCGACGAGCTGATGCAATACGTGCCGGCGCCCGATTTTCCGACTGGCGGGATCATCATGGGGCGCGCCGGCACGCATGCCGCCTACACGACGGGGCGCGGCGCCGTGGTCACGCGCGCAAAGTCGCACATCGAGGAGGTACGAAAGGAGCGCGACGCAATCGTCTTCACCGAGCTGCCCTATCAGGTCAACAAGGCAAAGCTGATCGAGCGCATTGCCGAGACCGTCCGCGAGAAGCTGATCGAGGGCATCTCCGACCTGCGTGACGAAAGCGACCGCGAGGGTTTGCGCGTCGTCATTGAATTGAAGCGGGATGCCGAGCCCGACATCGTTCTCAACCAGCTCTACCGTCACACGGCACTGCAGACGAGCTTTGGCGTCAATATGTTGGCGCTGAACGGCGGCCGTCCCGAGTTGCTGACCCTTCGCGAGATCATCGCCGCGTTCGTCACCTTCCGCGAAGAAGTGATCACACGACGGACGAGCCATCTGCTCGGCAAGGCGCGGGACCGGGCCCACCTCCTCCTCGGCCTCTCGATCGCGGTCGCCAATCTCGACGAGATAATCGCGCTGATCCGCAACGCCCCCGATCCGGCGACTGCGCGCGCCGGTCTTGTCGACCGCGCGTGGCCAGCGGCGGATGTCGCTCCTCTGGTCGAACTGGTCGGCGAGCCCGGTCGCGAGGTCGCCGCCGACGGCACCTACCGCCTTTCGGATGAGCAGGCGCGGGCGATCCTCGACCTGCGGCTACAACGGCTAACCGGGCTGGAGCGCGACAAGATCGCCGAGGAATTGCGCGGCCTCATTACTGAGATCGCGGGCTATCTCGAAATTCTCCGCTCGCGGGCCCGCCTGATCGAAGTAATGCGCGGCGAACTGCTCGAAATCAAGGAGCGCTTCGCAACGCCGCGGCGCACCGCAATCGAAGATGTCGAGTTCGAAGCCGACATCGAGGCGCTGATCCAGCGCGAGGCGATGGTCGTGACCGTCAGCCACGCTGGCTACATCAAGCGGGTACCGTTGTCGACTTATCGCGCGCAGCGCCGCGGGGGCCGCGGCCGCGCCGGTATGGCGATCCGCGACGAAGATTTCCTCAGCCAAGTCTTCGTCGCTTCGACGCATGCGCCGGTGCTGTTCTTCACCTCGTCGGGTCGTGTCTACAAGCTCAAGGTGCACCGGCTGCCGCTCGGGACCCCGCAATCACGCGGCCGCCCGATGATCAACCTGCTCCCCAACCTCGTTGCTGGCGAACGCATCTCGACGGTCATGCCGTTGCCCGAGGAGGAGGACACCTGGGCTGACCTGACCGTCATGTTCGCCACCGCCAACGGCTATGTCCGACGCAATGCGCTCTCCGATTTCGGCGACGTTCGCGCCAACGGCAAGATCGGGATGAAATTCGAGGGCGAGGACTCGGATGACAGGCTGATCGCGGTCGCGACCTGTACCGAGGCCGACGATGTGCTGCTGGCCACGCGCAATGGCAAGGCGATCCGCTTTCAGGTGAAGTACGAGGAAGACGGCAAGGGGGTTCGCGTGTTTACTGGGCGCTCCTCGGTCGGCGTGCGGGGCATCCGGCTGCTCGGCGACGACATGGTTATCTCAATGTCGATCATCCGGCATGAGGAGGTCACTCCCGAAGTGCGTGATGCGTACCTGAAGCTTGCCAATGAGCGGCGCCGGGTGAACGGAGACGAGGACGATGGCGCGGAGCAAGCGGAGGTCGACGAGGGCGCGGCCGCCGACGAGGCAGCCATCTCGGAAGACCAGTACGCCGATCTCGCCGCCCGCGAGGAATTTCTGCTAAGCGTCACCGAAAAGGGCTTTGGCGTGCGCAGCTCGGCCTACGGCTACCGGATTACCGGTCGCGGCGGCCAGGGCATCAACAATATGGATTTGAGCCGCCGGGGCGATGCCATCGTCGCGGTCTTCCCGGTCGGCCAGAACGATCAGATCATGCTGGTAACCGATGGCGGAATGGTGATTCGCTGTCCGGTCGGGGATATTCGCATCGCGCGACGGGGCAGCGCGGGCGTCGTGATCTTCAAAGTAGGCGAGGGCGAGCGGGTGGTCTCGGTGGCGCGGCTGCCGGAAGAATCCGAAGAGAATGGCAATACAGAGCCCGACGCAGCTGGAGAAGCTCCGGACGACCGGCAAACCAATGAGGGGGGCACATGACCCAGCGACGCATCGGGATCTATCCCGGTACGTTCGATCCGATCACGAACGGCCATACCGACATAATCCGGAGGGCGATCAAAGTCGTCGATCAGCTGGTCATTGGCGTCGCTCGAAATGACGGAAAGGGGCCGCTCTTCGCCACCGACGAGAGAGTCGAGATCGTACGCGACGAGATCGCACATCTCGAGAATGGCGATGCCGAGCGTATCGAGGTTCGCGCGTTCGACACCCTCCTGGTGAATTTTGCGCAAGCGGTCGGTGCAACCGTGGTGATCCGGGGGCTGCGGGCGGTATCGGACTTCGAATACGAATTCCAGATGGCGGGCATGAATGCGCGGTTGAACCCCGACATCGAGACCGTCTTCCTGATGGCCTCGGACCGCTTCCAATTCATCTCTTCACGTTTCGTCAAAGAAATTGGCGCTCTTGGTGGCGACGTGTCGCATTTTGTCAGCCCGCGGGTCGCCGCGCGTCTGTTGGACCGCTTCGCCACAGGGCGGGCCCGACCACGCCGCCGGGTCGCCGCCGCAGATTAGCACCGGGTCCCCACTCTCAGCGCAAGCCAGTTTGCAGTGTGGTGGCGTAATGTTATAACATGCGGCTTATTCTGGGAGGGCGAAGTGACGCCTCGGCAAATCGAAGCTGCGCTCGGGCGGGCGCAACGGATCTGCGCCACGCACGGCGCGCGGTTGACACCGGTCCGCCGGCGCGTGCTTGAGCTGATCCTGCGGGCCGACCAGCCTAGCGGAGCCTATGCGCTGCTCGCTCAGCTGCAGCGAGGGCGAAGCAGGCTCGGGCCACCGACCGTCTATCGCGCCCTCGACTTTCTGCTCGCGCACAAGCTGATCCATAAGATCGAAACTTCGAGCGCGTTCATCGCCTGCGGTGACATCGAGCATCCCCATGACAGCCAATTCATGATCTGCGACGACTGCGGCGCGACCGAGGAGATCCGGGACGAAGAGATCGTGCGGAGCCTGCGCCGGCTCGGCGAGGGTCGGGGTTTCGCTGTCGAGCGCCAGGTGATCGAAGCCCGTGGACGCTGTCCCGCCTGCCGTTCCGCACAACGGTGATCGCGATTGCCCAGGTGATGGTCGGCCATCTCCGGGAATTTCTCGGTCGCGACCTGATCGAGCAGAGCGCGATCGAGCGGCTCGTGAGAGCCGCATGTGTAGCGGGCTTTCTCTGGATAGCGATTGCCTGGGCTTTGTCGTGAGCCCCTCAAGTCCTCGTGCGTTGAGTCTGCAAGGGGTCACTTTGGCGTATGACGGGCAACCGGCGGTCCAGGACTTGAGCGGCTCGTTTGCGCAGGGCTCGCTCACTGCAATTGTCGGCCCGAATGGATCCGGGAAGAGTACATTGCTCAAAGGGATCGTTGGCCTGCTGCAGCCGGTCGACGGCCTCATTCAACAATCAGCTTTCGGCTGTGGCAGGATCGCCTATCTGCCCCAACATGCCGAGATAGAAAGGCGTTTTCCGATCTCGGTGATCCAGACGGTGCTGCTTGGGCACTGGCGGCGGATCGGATGGGCGCGGGCCGCGTCCCCGGAGGTGCGAGAAGCAGCACAACGGGCGCTTGCCGCGGTGGGTCTCCAAGGGTTGGAGCGCCGGCCGATCGAGACGCTTTCTGCAGGCCAGTTCCAGCGCGTTCTCATTGCTCGACTGATCGCGCAAGATGCCGCGCTGATCCTACTCGACGAGCCCTTCGCAGCGATCGATTGGCGAACCGGAGACGATCTTCTGCGCTTGATCGCCGGATGGCATGAAGACGGGCGAACCGTTGCTGCCGTTCTCCACGATCTCGATCAAGTTCGTGCCTATTTTCCCGAAACCCTGCTGCTCGCGCGCGAATGCGTAGCTTGGGGACCGACGCGGGAGGTGCTGACCCCGCGCAATTTGCAGCGGGCGCGCCGCATGTCGGGAAATTGGTCGGTTGAGCCGGAAGAGTACCGGCCCGTTCCTGCCTGAAGCCAGCGCCGGCGCTCGACAATGGCAGTGTATGATCTTGCTTTCGGCCCGTTTGCCGAGTTCGGGTTCATGCGCCGGGCGCTCGTGGGCTGCCTGGCATTGGCGCTCGGAGGCGGCCCGATCGGCACTCTTCTGGTGATCCGCCGGATGAGCCTGATGGGGGATGCGCTGTCACATGCCGTGCTGCCGGGCGCCGCGCTCGGCTTTCTCCTCGGCGGTCTGTCGTTGCCGGCGATGAGCCTCGGCGGCGTATGTGCCGGATTGGCGGTGGCGTTGCTGTCGGGACTCGTGACCCGGCTGACCCCGTTGCGCGAGGACGCCAGCTTCGCTGCCTTTTATCTGATCTCGCTGGCGCTCGGCGTGCTGCTCGTGTCGACGCATGGCAGCAACGTCGACCTGCTGCATCTGCTGTTCGGCTCGATCCTCGCCGTCGACGATACTGCGCTCATGGTAATCGGCGCCATTGCAACATTGAGCCTTCTGGCGCTCGCGGTGATATACCGCCCACTCGTCGTCGAATGTTTCGACCCCGACTTTCTGCGGGTCGTCGGCGGCCACGGCGGGCTCGTCCACACGATCTTTCTCGGTCTGGTCGTCGTAAACCTCGTCGCCGGCTTCCAGGCGCTCGGCACCCTGATGGCCGTCGGTCTGATGATGCTCCCGGCGGCGGCGGCCCGGTTCTGGGTTCGCGAATTGTGGGCGCTCGGCGTGACGAGCAGCGCTCTCGCGCTGGCGTCGGCCTTCCTCGGTCTGCTGTTCTCATACCATCTCGACCTGCCCTCGGGGCCGGCGATCGTGCTTGTCGCGGGCGTCGCTTATTTCGGCTCTGTCCTTCTCGGTCCACGCGACAGCCTGTGCGCGCTCTACATTCGGGGCGGGCGGCTAGAAGCATGAGACGTGACTACGGGATAATTTGCGAAAACAGCCAAGCATGGCGGAACGCAGTAAAATTTTTGGTGAAAACAACCCGAGGATCACGAAGGCGGCGCCCCACGCCCCCTTCTGACCCCGAGAATTCGAAGACTGGAGCGAGTGATCGGATTCGAACCGACGACATCCAGATCCACAATCTGTTCGAGACCCTCTCTCTACCATTTCACTACATTGCTCTGACGCCGCAGAATTCCTTGATTTTTTGTGGAATGCAATGGTATGGGACGGGGTGCAATGGGTAGCCCTTAACAGGCCATTTGTGCTACCCATACGCTACCCAAGAGGGATCGCCAGATGCCAAATCTGAAACTCACACAGGCCGCGGTCGAGAGGCTGAAACCGCCGCCGAGCGGGCGCATCGAGGCCTGGGATTCGCAGCTACCCGGCTTCGGTCTGCGCATCGCCGCGAGCGGGCTTAAGACGTGGCAGGCGTTCTACCGGGTCAACGGGAAGACGGTCCGCGAGAAGCTCGGCACCCTGGCGCAGATCCCGAATGTCGCCGACGCGAGAGAGCTCGCCCGCCAAAGCATGGCCAAGGCCCAGGCCGGCGCGCATCCCGTCGAAGATCGGCGCCGAAGGGAGCAGCAGGAGCGGAAGCTGGCACAGGCGGAGGAGGCGCGGAAAAAGAACACGCTCGGCGCCGTGATTGACCGTTATCTCGCTGAACGACCAAGCGACAAGAGCCGCCGCCCGATGCGGGCCGAATACCTGGCCGAGACGGCCCGCACCCTCAAGAGGGACGTTAAGCAATCACCGCTCGGCAGGCGGCCGCTCGACGAGATCACCGCCGATGACATCAAGCAGTTGGTCCGCGGCATCGCCAAGGATGCGCCGTCGCAAGCAAATCACACCCTGGCCTACCTTAAAGCGATGCTCAGCTGAGCGGTCGACGAAGGCCTGATCGCAAAAAACCCAGCCGATGGCGTCAAGATGCCCGCGCAAAAGGCGGAGCGTGAGCGGACGCTCGACGACGAGGAGATTCGGCCATTCTGGCTCGCCTGCGAGCGCATCGGCTGGCCATTCGGTCCGCTCGCCCAGCTGCTGCTGCTGACCGCGCAGCGGCGTGACGAACTCGCGTATGCGACATGGAGCGAGTTTGATCTCGAAAAGCGGACCTGGATCCTACCCGGCGAGCGCACCAAGAACAGCCGCGCCCATATCGTGCATTTGACCGGGCTCGCCGTCGAGATTTTGGAGAAGCTGCCGCTTCTCGCCAGCAACAAAGGCTGGGTCTTTACCACTGGCCGCGGCGACGACACCTCTGTCAGCGGGTTCGGGCGGGGCCGTGAGCGCATTGCCGGCGCGATGACCGATATTTCGGGCGAAGACACCGCGCCCTTCACGCTACATGACTTGCGCCGCAGTGCGGCGACTGGGATGGCGCCGCTCGGGATCGCGCCGCACGTAGTCGACAAAATCCTCAACCACAGCTCCGGCAAGATCGCCGGCGTCGCGAAGATCTACAACCGATTCGAGTATCTGCCGGAGCGCAAGGCCGCGTTCGACGCCTGGGCCCGCCACGTCGAGAGCCTGATTCAGCCCCCACCGTCGAACGTTGTCGAGCTGCCGCGGCGTGCAGAGGCATAATCTGCTCGGCGCGGCTAGGCTGATCCCCGAACACCCGGACCTGACCGCCGCGCCATTTGACCGCAGGACGCCAGCAGGAAGCGTGTGTCCCCCCTCATCTTAATAGGCAATGCGCTGTTGGAAATCGGCGCCGCGCTCGCGAGGCCAAGGGTTGACCTACCCGGCCCTCCGGCAGGGCGGCCACCGAATCCAGCGTATATGCGGCCCAGGAAGACTATCGTGTCCGTCGGCTACTCTTGGAGGCAGGAGAAGCAAAAGCCAAAGAAAATTCGGCTTTTTGAACCGTCGGTCGAGACGGCGAAGCGTCTGCTCGATGCCGCACAGCAGCGCCTCAATTCGGCCTTGCGTCCCCAAGAAGAAGCAGGGAACGAACCATCGCGGCTGGGAGCCTACGACGAAGCGTGGCGACAGCTTTGTCAGGCGTGTCAGGACGGCGCGATTAAGGCGTACAGCGATGAAGGGGAGGTGCCAGCGTCGGCTTTCTTTAATCCCGGATCTCACCAGCACTGCGGTTTGCATAATGAGATTATGCCACCATCCGGTTGCTATCATCATGTTAAGTTCTTGGTTGTGGACATAACTCGGTTCTGGCCCATGCCGGCATCGGCCGGCGCTGGTCGTCCTGAGCGCGCGTCGGAATGGATGTTCGGCTACGCAAAGAACCAAGCCACTCTCGGACATAAAGTCAAGAAGCAAGCGGCTATCCAAGAATGCGTCGCTGCGACCGGCGTGAAATGGCGCCAGGCTGAGAAGGCTTATGACGAGCTCTCACCAGCATACAAAAACAGGCCACGCGGGCGCTCTCAAAACCGCGCCCAAAATGCTCCCTGATTGCTTTCTGCTTTCGTTCGGCATCCGTAGCCAAGCTCACTAACTGTTGGGCTCCATCCCAGCAGTGGAGCGCGCAATTTTGTCAAAGCCAAAACACACCCAGCGGCGTGTCATCCGCAAGCCGCGCGTGCGCGAGCTAACGGGCTACTCAGATTGTCAGATCTGGCGCAAAGAACGGAACGGTTCGTTCCCGCGCCGGATTCAACTCGGCCCGATGGCCGTCGGTTGGTTCGAAGATGAAGTCCTCGAATGGCTGCGAACACGAGTCCGCGGTATGGGAAAACAGCCGCCGCTCCCGGCGGCTCGGCGAGATAGCCTACGCCAAGCGATGGACGAACGCGCCCCGAAAAAGGATGAATTCAATATTCAGTCAAGGTCAGGGACAGCGCAGGTGGCAAACTGTCGGGAATGGACCGAATGAAGCGGAAGGACAGCAATAACAATCGCACAGCTGGTAACCCTCCGGTGGACGAGGGGCTTCTGACGGTCCACCAGGTGGCCGAAAACTGGCAGGTCTCCCAGCGCACGGTCCGCCGAATGATTGCGGACGGTCGGCTCGCAGTAGTTCGCCTCGGGCGAGCGGTTCGTATTCCTGCAAAAACGGGGTGGCGCTAAACGCGGCGAGCGACAAGCCGTTGAAATGGCTTAAAGAGGCTATACACTGAAATCTCCCTCGTTATTACTTATAACAATCAACCTGGTAGGTTGACGTTATTAGAGAATAACGATATCATACTTGGGTCATTCAAGGTCATCACGAGGACATTCATGTCATCACGAAGTATATCACACACGGAGTGTGTGTCACCCCTCAGCCTGGCGGGTTTGCTTGCGAGGGTCGCGGCCACCGACCTGCCGGAACGCAAACGCCAGGAGCTCTCCTCAGCAATCCGTAGCGTTGCCCGTGCACTTGGCAGATTGCCAGAGAACGTACCGGCAGATGGCCGGCTTCTTGCCGGTCGCTTGAAGGATGTCGGGCCGGCGGCGATCGGAGTATCCCGCGGTCGCTGGCGCTCCCGCAGGAATTGATGCGCCAAGCTCGGCGGCATCGGAACCTGCAACGAGGGGCGGTGCGGGCTCAGATGGCCGCCGCGATCGAAATCCTGCTGATGGCGCCGATCCGCATGCGCAATCTCGTCAGCCTCGATATCGAGCAAAATCTTGTCCGCTCGGTCCGGCGGGGCGCTGCATATCGTCATCGGAGCCGAAGACGTCAAAAACCAGGAACCCCTTGAGCATCCGCTTCCATCGGAAAGCACCGCTCTTATCGATACTTATATCGATAGATTTCGGCCTCATCTGGCCTCGAAGAACGGTACGGCTCTATTTCCTGGAATTGGCAGCGATCCAAAAAACCAGGATGCTTTTGGAACCCAGATCTCGCGAACCATTCGCGCCCACACAGGGTTACGGGTTCATCCGCACCTTTTCCGCCACCTGGCTGCCAAGCTGTACCTCGATGCCAATCCGGGCGACTATGAGACTGTCCGCCGTGTTTTGGGTCATCGCTCCCTCCAGACCACGGTCGATTTCTACACTGGCTTGGAGACCGCGGCAGCGGTTCGGCACTTCGACGAGACGATCCTGAACTTGCGCACAAAGAGTGCTGCAGAAGGCCCTAAGACGGCCAAAAGAAGACATGCAAAAGATCCGGAGCAGGGGAAATGAGTACTTTTTCGTCGATTGGTATTGAACGACGTTGTACGCCTGTAGGACAATGGCCGCAAGTGGATCACCAGTACTGGAAAGCGGCTTTGCATCCCGGTGATTTGCTTGACGAGGGCGGCTGCAGGGCAGAACGCTCGCCGTACTCAAATCGGGAGATGCAGAAAGGCTACGGCCGATGGTTAGCCTGGCTTGAGGCCAATGGTCCGCTAGACGTCCACGTTGCCCCAGGTGATCGCATCACTCGGGATCGGGTAAAAGCCTACGCCAAACATCTGGAGGCGGAGAATGCCAGCGGGACGGTGATCGCCCGGCTCATAGAGCTCAAGGTCGTGGCCGCCATCATGGATCCCGGCAGGGACTGGTCCTGGATCTATCGCATAGCATCTTCAATCCGGGCTCGGCACAAGCCGGCGCGGCCGAAACGGCATCGCCTTGTCCATAGCGAAAGGCTCCTGAATCTCGGTCTCGGTTTGATGGCCAAGGCCGAGGGTGAGAGAACGGCGTTGCGCAGGTTCAAGACCTACCGCGATGGATTGCTGATCGCGACACTCGCGAGCCGGCAGCTTCGCCGCCGAAACCTTACTGGTCTCATCCTCGGCCAAACCTTGGTCCAGCGAGGCGATGGGTGGTGGATTCAGATTCCCGCCGCCGAGACCAAAACAAAAGAGCCCATCGAGACGCCGTGGCCCGAAATGCTCGCGCGTCATCTGGAAATTTATCTCGCGGATCATCGGCCGGTCTGATGCCGAAAGCGGCTGTTGTCCGTGGCAGACGTACCTTCAGGATTGTGCCGCAAGCCGACTACACCTTAACCGCGGCCAAATCCCCGGATTCGATCTTCAACGGTACCGGATGACCACATGCATTACACTACCGATCACCGCCGCATTGGCCTCGACGGTTCTGCGGAGCTCTGGCAGGACTGGCTCTTAAGGACAATAAGAAGAGCCCAAGGCGCTCCGCTTTTATGTGCTCGGGAAAAGGTCTATCGATCGGACATCATGAAGAAGCCTATCGTCGCTGCCGCGCGAACGGCGGTGCGCCTGGTATCGACGGCCTATCGTTCGACAAGATCGAGGCCCAGGGTCGAAAGCAGCGGCTGGAAGGGATCAGGCAGGAGTTATGCGGTGGCATTTACCGCCCGCAGCCCCTGCTGAGAGTGCGGATTCCAAGGAGTAACGGCGGGCAACAGCCGCTTGGCATTCCGCCCATTCGTGACTGGGTGACCCAGATGGTGATGGTGCTGGTGATCGGCCCCATTTTCGAGGCGGACGCGCTGGCCAACCAGTATGGTTTCCGGCCGGAGCTGGATGCTAAGATGGCCGTACGGCAGCTGCTGTGGCACGTCAAACAATACGGAAGGCGGGAAGTCGTCGACGCGGATTTGCGCGACTACTTCGCCGCAATTCCGCACGGTTCGCTGATGCGATGCCTGATCCGCCGCCTCGCCGACCGACGCCTCCTGCGCGTTATCAAGGGCTGGTTGACAGTTCCGGTCGTGGAGCGGGTCGGACGGCGCGGATCCGTACAGCAACGGCCGGAGGGCGAAGAGAGGAACGCCACAAGGCTCCGTAATGGGCCAGATGCTGGCCAATCTCTCTACTTCCAGAGCTTTCTGCTGGCCTGAGCAACCATGGCACCAGGATCAACTCAATGCCAACGTCCTCAATTACGCGGAAGATTTTGCGGTCTGTCGCCGACCCGGCAATGCCGAGATAGCGAAGACACAGATGAAAGGGCTGATTACGCGGCTCAGGTTGGAGGTGAACGAGACCAAGACCCGGCTGGCGCGCATACCTGAGATAACATTACCTTTCTCGGCTATACGCTCGGCCAGTTCGACGGAAAGGAGGGTCGGCCCTACATCGGAACGCATCCTTCGCGGAAAGTCGTCAAAAGCCGTCCCAAACGGATCCACGATCGAACGGCGAGACGATGGTATGCGGACAACCGAGCCACCCCGGCCGCCGTGCGGCCGAGTGCTGATCGCCCAATTTCCGCGAGACGCGCCGGAACTAAGCACGTTGCGTATCTAAGTGATTTAAGGCAGTATTCTCTTAAGGCAATATTCTCTTAAGATTAAGATAGAGACTGGTGCATGGGACAGCCGGCCGCGAGACTAACGGATATGCACACGTGCCCCCTCTCGACGGGGCCAGTGCCGCACGTCGGCGGACCAATCACCGCCCCGGGTTGTCCGACCGTGCTGATCGGGATGCTCCCGGCAGCACGGGTCACCGATACAGCGACATGCGTCGGCCCGCCGGACATGATCGTGCAGGCGTCACCAACCGTACTGATCGGAGGCTTGCAAGCCGCCCGTATCGGTGATCTGACCGCCCATGGCGGCGTCATCGTTACTGGAGAGCCAACGGTTCTGATCGGGCCCTAGGCGGATCGGGCGACCCGCATTCGGCAGTTCGGGAAGGACCGAGCGCCGGTTGTGGTCTGCTTTTTTATCCATTCGTATTGGCCAGCTCCGTGTCGCACTCCGTAGCGAAAGCAGCTTACACGGGTGGCGAGCCAAAGTATGGTGTCCGATCCGGCACATAATGGTCGATCGTGTGCCAGGTCAGAGGAAAAACCTGGCGTCAAAGGGTGCTGTTGGTACGAAAGGGCGCCATGGTTTCTCCAGAACTTAGCCAATCTACCGAAGGTCCAAATTACCTCTATCCCGCGGCCTGCGCGGCTTCGCAGATGGCGCAGAACGGCACGCCAGTTTTTGCCGCCTCTCGCAGCGTCGCGGCCTGCGGTGAGGCAAAGGTTTCGCTGACCAGCACCGGCGGCGCGCCCGGCTGCGGCGGTTGCCTCGCCGATGCGCTCGTCAGAGCTTCGGGCGGCTTGCGGTCATCGGCTTCCTTCGGGTCCTGTGGCGATTCCGGCTGTGCAGTCAAGGGCGCCGGCGAGCCGCCGCTGTTGATCAGAACCAGCGGCGTACCGACGATCGTGATGCCGGCGGGCCCGATCTCGATAAAGCTCGCTCCGGTTTTCAACGTGATCGAGATGCCGGCCTCGATCGCCACCTGCATGCCCGCCTTGAGCGCTGAGTTCTGGCCGATCCTCTGGTGCAAATCGCCGTCCGCAGACAGCGAGACTGTGCCGCCGATTTTCTCGTTTTGGTTTCCCGATATCGTCAGGTGCTTGGCACCGCCGACGCTTTCCAGCTGGTCTTTGCCAACGATCAGGTGCCGCTCATTCCCGATCCATTCACGCGCATTGCGCTTGATGCGAACATCCTCGTCGCGCTCGCCGTGCATGAACAGCTGCTCGCTGCCGGCTTTGTCCTCGAACGAGATCTCATTGAAACCGCTGCTATTGGGGCTCGAGCGCGTTCGAAATACGCTGCGGGTGCGGTTGTCGGGCAGCTTATCGGGCGGCATTGCATCGGCATTGTTCAAGCAGCCGGTGACGATCGGCCGGTCGGGATCGCCTTCGAGAAATTCGACAACCACTTCCATACCGATGCGCGGCAGGATCTGGGCGCCCCATTTGTTGCCGGCCCAGCTCTGCGCCAGCCGCAGGAACATCGAACTGTTCTCGTCGGCCTTGCCGTAACGGTCCCACCGGAACTGTACCTTCACGCGGCCATATTCGTCGGTGTAAATCTCCTCACCCTTCGGGCCGACCACGGTCGCCGTCTGCGGCCCGTGCACCACGGGACACGGCGTGACTTTCGGCGGCCGGAATACAGTTGTTGCCGGCAGGCCGACAAAGCTGTTGGAGTAGCTGGCGGGTTGGCCGTGTTCGGTAAAATAGCTGGTGTCCCGTGCGTGATGATGCACGGACAACAGCGCGTAGCTGGCTCCCATCTCGTCGGAAATCGGATGGTCCTTCAGTGCGAAGGTCTCGCCTGAGCGAAAGCTGGGCACCTTTCCGAAGCCGTTGACGACGTGATGGGTCGCCTCCTCCATTTCGATGCGAGTGCGCGCCAAACTCGTGCCGATATCCTTTTCGATGTAGCCCCCGGGATGGTCGAAGAACTCGAATTTCTTCATGACCGAGTTGTCGATCAGTGTCGGGCGATCGGCCGTGAGGTCGGTCTGTGGCTTTTTGAAATCGTAGTCTGTGAGGGTCCAGCGCCCTGGCCGGAACTCATAGGCGTGATGCCAGCGGTGAACGTGCTCCCAGGCGGGCTCGGGCACAAACGACACGTTTCCCCACTCGCCCTGCCTGAACGCGCTCGGCGCGTCGCCGAAGACCGCGATATGTCGGCCGCTCTCATGGTGGAAGAAATAAAAGATGCCCTCATGCTCAAGCAGCCGTGAAACGAAGTTGAAGTCGGTCTCGCGATACTGAACCTTATATTCATAGGGCGGATAGCTGCGCTGCAGCCGGAATTCGAAGTCGCTGAAGCCGTGGTCCGAGAAGATTTGTTTCGCGATATCGACAACGTTTTTGTTCTGAAAGATACGCGAGTTCGCGGCCCGGGTCAGAAACCACAACCATGGCACAATGCGCGCCCGATAGGAGCGCCCGAAGCGGCCAGCTGGCTCGGCCGCAAAAAAATTGCTGATGAAGCCGTTGAAGAAGGAGCGCGTCCCCTCCTGCGGCCGGATTGAACAGGTGACGTTCTGGCCCACCAGGTTCTTTTTGTCTGCGGCGAGATCGTCCGACAGCATTTTCAGATCGAACTGGAACAGCTGCGACACCGCTTCATGCCCGGAGAACCCGGTCAACAGGAAATAATCCTTTCCGAGCGAGGTTTGGACCGCGATCGGCCGTTCGTCTTGAGTAAAATCGTCCAAGGGCTTTGACTTTCCGATATACGAAGTGGATGTACATTTACGTTAGACAGATGATGTCTTCCACCTCGTGAGTGATCACCATCGCGGTACGAGCAGAAATTTGCCCACGTCGCCACTAAACTCTTCGTGAATTACTATTTGAAATTACTATATGGGGTTGATCCCGACCCCGCCAGCGTTCGAGCCCATTCACATTTTTCAGCGTGCCGGAATACAACCGGGAATGGCCGAGGTTGTCCTTATCGAAAACGGCTTTAGAAAGCGCGACATCGATCCAAACCGCGTTCTTTGTAATGGCGCTCTCATAATCCTCTTGCGAAACGTAAATTGCTTTAGCTTCAAATTTTGCTGCGGCACACCGGCGGGTCATAGGAGTAGGTGCCATCACTGTTCTTGCGCACCCGACCGCCATATTCGCGTCCCTCCTTCACCGATTTCGGAATCGCTTCCTTCGTTGCCGCTTGCCGCGGCTTCCGCCGCAGGGAAGGCCTTGGGTTTTGCCGGGCAAGTCTGGGTCGACGAGCCGACTGGGCAGGTGGAAAAGCTTTGATCGGCGTCCCTTTCCGCATCGACGAGTTTGGCGATGGCCACCCCGGCCGCGATCGCGGCGGCGACGCCGAGAAGCAGCGGCGCGACCATCAGCGCGCCCCTTACCGCTCCGGGAAATAGCGCTTACGCAGCGCGTCGAGCGCCGCGTCATGCAAGCGGCGCATGCGCTCCCCTGGATCGGGCGGAACGCGGCTTTCAAGTATCTGCCGTGCCCAGGGTAACCGCTCATCGCGATCAAAGCTGTGACCGAAAACGCACATCAAATCGATGTACTTGCACACGTCACGTTCCGCTTCGAATCCACATTCACGTGCGCGTTTCACTCCGAATTCGATGAGCTGCCCGGTTTTGATCTCTCCGAGTGCGTCGCACTGCTCGGGCAAAAACTTGCGCAGATGCACTCGCATACGCGCGACGAAATCATCGTATGCGGCACGATCGAGCGCATCGGCCGTGACGTCTCGTATAACGAGCATCTGCCTCCCGGCGCCAGTCTTCGGCTCCTGGAACCCCCGTCCCGCGGGGCCCGCTGGGAGCCCTCCCTCAGCTTCGGAGCAACGGCTCGCCACCTGTGGCAAGGTGCGTATCATTACCATAGATTAGGTAAAAGGCAATCTCATGCCGGGGCCGCGCGCTGGTCCCCAAATTTAACAGATTGGCAAAACCCATAGGGGACACCCGATGAGTGGCGCACGGACAGACAGAATAGACCGTCCCCAGCACACCCAGCAGGCGGCCCTGTCCTCCCTGCTGTTTGACAAATCCAAAATTGGTGGGGGTCAACTGTTCATCCTGGTGGATATGGCTCGCGATGAGCGGATTTATTCTCAGCTCATTCAGTTCGCCGACGCGATTCACGCTCGGTCGCTCTACCAGGGTGATCTCGGCGAGCGCCTCGCACATGTCACCGCCTTCACCGCTGCGATGCAGCGCAAGGACCTCGAAACCATGCTCAGTCACATGGCCGGCGATGTCGTCCTCAACACACCGCTGATGGCCGAGCCGGTCCTGGGCAAGGATGCAATCCGAGAGGTCGTCGGTCCCCTGCTGGCAGTGGTCGACGC